>Ga0213840_1000097_pt1 | contig 246102 bp, 137 predicted proteins | sample SWPATP22_FD_160132 | JGI IMG/M metagenome (GOLD analysis project Ga0213840, IMG submission 160132) | Coastal seawater microbial communities from Marineland, Florida, United States - SWPA TP2 #2 | ecosystem: Environmental > Aquatic > Marine > Coastal | place: USA: Florida | collected 2016-08-14
GCTGTTACAAAATAAACCTAATAAAAATTAAATCAGACTTAAAAAAAGTTAATTTTATTGAGTTTAACAGCTGTTACAAAATAAACCTAATAAAAATTAAATCAGACTTAAAAAAAGTTAATTTTATATAATTCAATTATTGCTTACTAAAATACTTTACACATCACTTTCATTTTTATAATTTGTTTATTATGCATTTGATATTTCCTTGATATTATATATTTTTTATTTTTTATTTTATTTTGTCTTTATTTTTTTAATTTCAGATGTTTTTTATTATGTATTATTTTCTTCTTTAGAAGACATATTTTATTATTTTCCTCCTGCAGATACAGATATTTTTTCAAATTCTTCTAATTTTTTTTATTATTAATCTATTATTGATTATTATTTTTCTATCTGTTGTTATAAACTTTAATTTTCAGATTATTATGTATCGCATTTTTCATTTATTTTTATTGTATTTTGCAAATACATATTTGTCATATTATTGATATTATAACTATTATCAAAAGTTTCCTAAACAATACTTTTTATATTATTTAATTTTGTTTGTATTGAAATATTTTATTTATCTAAGAAAAATTATATAACATTATAATAACATTATTTGATATAAATATCCACCTGTTAATATTGATAAACATCTTTTAAATTTTCAATATTAAAAATATATTATTTATATAACGGTGTAGTATATTATAAATATGTACTAATTTAAGCAGCCTAATATATTTATTATAAATTTTCATCTTAATCATTTATTTATAAAACTAATTCATCTTATTATAATTTCTTTTTTATGATCAATAAAGTTTTGTTTATATCTATATCTTTTTTTAATATTTTTGTTTACAAAACATTTAGTATTCTCCCAGATATTTTTTTAAATAATATTTATTAATAATATAACATATTATATTTTGTATATTATTTTGTCAATTCTTTAGGGATTTATATATTTATATTATTTATCATATATAATAAAGGATCTGAATTATAAATATATTTAAATTTTATAATAATTATATAAATGAAAAAATAATTTGATGAATATATATAAAATATATAATTATTATAAAAAATTATAGATAATAATATATAATATTAATACAATACAACATTTTAGAATTTAATAGATAAAGGAAGTTTAAAAAATACAAAAAAATTTTAGGAATATTTGGAATATTATAATATTGGAAAAAATGCTTCTTTATCATATGTGTTATATTTGATGTATAATTTATATGGATATTAATATTCAAGAGAAAATAGTAAAAAAAAATTATTTTATATAATGAATATATAAGATTCTTAAATTTATTTTAATGTGAATATAATATAATATTTTTATAATATAAAAGAATAATTTTAACATAATGATACTATAATATTAAATATATCTAATAATATAATGATATTTTTTAAAATATATTTTAAATTATCATAATAAATTATATAAAAAAAATTAAAATATGTAATTTATTATGATAATTAATAATTATTTTTTAAATATTAAAAAAAATTTGATTATCAATAATCATTATTTAATAATTATGATGAATTTATCTAATACATAGACATCATTAATTAATAAGGTTAAGATATTAAAATAATAACAAAATACGAAGAGTTATAATAATATAAACCCTAAATGATTATTTCATCGGATAATGTTTTGGATACTACGGGAAATTTAAAATCATTTTATTAATTTTAATAATAATTATATAAAAAAGCTAATAATGATGAACAAAAAGAATTTAATGAAAAAAATTATTATATATAATTATAGAATTTTAAAAAAAATATAATTTTAATATAATAATGTAATATTGGAGGAAAATTATTATTATTTGTTCCTTATTAATTAAAAATCAATTCATTATTTTTATTATATCTATAGATTACAATAAAATAAAATAATATATAATTAAATTAATATGATAATTATTTAAGTTTTATAAATTTTGGATAACAAATATAAATACATAAATAATATTAAAATAATTTAGAATTAGACAACATGTTGATATAGATAATAGAATAATAATAAAATTAATAATAAAGTATAACATTAGAATAATTAAATATTATTGAAAAAAAAATTTATGATAAAATAATAAATATGTAGTAATAAAATAATATATTAGATTTATTTTATCTACAATAATAAAATATATCTAATTATATTATATAACAACATAATGAAGCAAAAATTATGTTAAATCTTTTTTCTGTAAATGGCTTAGATAATATTATTAATTTTTAGTATAATTATTTATATAATTATATAATATAAATATAACCATATTTTGATAATATATAATTTTAAATTATTGATTTATAAAAATATAATAAAGACTATTTATCATAACATATATATTTTATCTAAAAAATAAGTAGTGAAATATATATACGTTTAGATAAAAATAATAATACAATATAGAATGAATAAATATAATAATAAATGTTATATTTTAATCTTATAATGAAAAATATTGATGAATATTTTGATTATTATATTAATAATGAATTATGGAATAAATATTAATTGACATTTAATTAATTTAATCCCTCATTAAAATAATTAATATAATAAAATACCAATAATCAAAATGTGTCATAAGCTTGGATAAAATTATATGAATTTTTAATAATTTCAAAAATAATTTAATCAAACAAATTAAAAACATTTCATTTTTGTGAACTTCCTGGAAATTTTATTATGGCATTATAATATTATACCTAAAAATATAATATTTAATTAGATTGGTATGCATAATCTTATGTTATAGATAAAAAAGATGCATAGTTTGGTGACAAATATAAAATATTTAGAAATAATCCAGATAAAATAAAATTAAATAATTCAAATGGAGATATAAATGATGAGAAAAATTAAAAATATTATATTGATTTTATAATATAAAATAACATAAATTTTATAACATTTGATTGTGGATTGTAATAATAATAGAATATAGGAATAAAAACATTATTTAATTCATAAAATAAAATTATAGAATAAATATCATTATAAAATCCTGATAAAAAAATAATAATATTTTGTAAATATTATTCTGATTTAAATTTAGTAGAGATTTAATAATTAAATAAAATATTTTAACTTTACAATAAAATATTTTTTTTTAAATCATCATAAAACCCCTAATCTAGAGAATTTTATATAATTTTTTAAGATACTGTTTCTGTTCCTGAAATAAATAATAATAATTTTAATATTGATTTTTAAAAATTTTTATATTAAATACATAAAAATTTTACGAATTATTTTTTTAAAATGTATAATTTTTATATTTTTAAAAATATTTAAAATCATCATCAAGATTTAGAATCCAAAATTTTAAAAATAAAAAGATAATTTATATACAAAAAATTAAAATAATTAGAACTAGATAAAAAAAATTAATAATAATCAGAAATCAGCTTATGACAAAGACTCTTCTACAATATTGTTAGCTTTTTTATTATTTCTAATATCATTTATCACACTACTAAGAACAGAATCAAAAATACTTTTCTGTAAACTTATTGATTTTTATTATTAAAATGATCCTCCACCACCCAAATGTTTGTCAAAAACATTATTAATCAATCCTTCTACGGATAAATTTAATCCATTTCTATTTAAGGCATCAATTAATCCAATTTTAATTTATTCTAACATTCCTCCTCCTTTAATATTTGCTATTTCATTCCTGACATTTTAATCAGGAGCTCTTTGTTATAATTTATCTAATCTTTTTAAAGTTTAATTATATATTGTTTTATGCATTTTATTTTTATTAGATTGTGTCCTTTAGGCTCCTCCCTAAACTTATCCTTAAGAAGTCAAACTTTAAGCTATTTTTTTAAATATATCCTAAACTTTATTAACAACATCCATTCCTCCAGAATATATGCCATCGGATTATTCCACTATATCTTGAAGATTATTATTTCCTGTTCCTCTGATAGTTTCTTTTAATAAATTCCAATAATATTATAATCCATTAGCTCCAGCATTAACCAAACCATTATTATGAAGATAACCAAATAATATTAATGATCCCAAAAGCAATACTTTTATTACAGAACGATATTCTCCAGTAATATCTTTAAAATCATCTTAATTTATAAATTATAAACAATCTGAAATTGTACGACATCTTCCAAATTCCACATATAATTTTTATATACCTTCCATCAATTTTTTTTTAAAATCATTAGTATCCATTCCTGGTTCATTACTTTATATACTTACATCTTAATATTACCTGGCTATATTTGATAAAAATCTTATTAATTATTGCATATTTTCATTGTTACCTATTTATTCTTAGTCCATGTATATAAAAGTATTTTTTAATTTAATTTTTATTTTTATTAAAAATAATTATAATAGATATATATAAATGTTAAGTTGCTTGAGATTATATAATTATGATTTGATAAAATAAAAAAAAATTATAAGACATATGATATAGTGTTCTGATTAATTATCTGATGAAGATTTTATTCAAATAATAATGAATAATTATTAAAATAATTTTGAAATAATAGAATTTACCAATCTTTTATAAGCATTATCTTATGGTGTTGAAAAAATTTTTATAGATTTTTTAGGAAATGGAACTTATGGTTATGCATTTAAGTTTACAATGAAAAATGAAGATTAAAATAAAAAAGATAAAATTTTTTGTGTTAAATTTTCAACATTTATGAAATATTCATATGATTAAGAAAATTAAAATTAAATTGATAAAAAATTAATGAAAGATATAAGACCAGAAAATGTTGAATCAAAAATGTTAGATATTCTTAATAATATATTTTATAGAGAATACTAAAATAAAAATGGCATAAGATATTAAATGGTAGTTTAACCTTTTTTTTCAGGATTAATAGAATATTCTGATTTTAAAAAATTTTTATATAAATATACATAAAAAGATTAAAAAGATAAATTTAAAAATTTAGAAAAAGAAAAAAAATAAGAAACACAATATGTAAAATTCATAATTTGTGAATATTGTGAATTGGGTAATTTATATACTTTTTCTTTAGATTTATTTAAAAATTTTAAAATGACATAAGAAAAATTAGATTATATAATGTTCCAAATAATTTATTCATTATATGTTGTACATAAATATTTTCCTTAATTTAAACATAATGATTTAAAAGCCAATAATATATTAGTATAAAAAATAAATGATGATAAAATTTAATTTACAGCAGAATAAAAAATATTTAAATTTAAAACAAATAATTTTTTAATAAAATTATGGGATTTTGATTTTTCAAGTATTTAAAATTAAATAGATAATATTAAAGTGAAATAAAAATGGGCAAATTAATCATATATAGATGATATTCCTAATTAATATTAGGATATATATTTTTTTTTTCGAACGTTTGTAAATTATTTTAAGGAATATATATAATAGAATAAATAAAAAAACAAAGATTTATATGTTAAAATAAAATAATATATATAAATTTTATTACCAGAAAATAATAGAAAATAAGAAAATAAAAGAAAAAGAATACCATCCGATTTTTTTTATAAAACAAGTAAGTAATTATTGTTAGAAGAGGGATTATTTGATGATTATTTAATAAAATAATGATCAATATATCAGTTATTAGAAATTGATCCTATTTAATTCAATATGCTTAATTATTATTATACTATATCTTATTATTCTTATATATTATTAATCATTTGTTAGTATTAATTTATAGAGGAAAACAATTACTAATTATCTTAATTATTATTATTTTATTCTTATTCTTAATTATTATTTTATTCTTAATTATTATTTTATTCTTAATTATTATTTTATTCTTAATTATTATTTTATTCTTAATTATTATTTTATTCTTAATTATTATTTTATGTTTTCTATTAATTATTTTATTTTATCTATTCATCTAATTTCTATCTACAATTTGGACATTAATTTTTTCCTTTGTCAAATTAAGGCTTCATACATTCTTAATGAAAATAATGATGACAAATTGTTTTGAATATAATATCATTTTGTTAAAATTTGTCTAAACATATCGAACATTCATTTTTTAAATTTAAAAATTTTTGTTTATTTTCCTTTGTTATTTTTTTTATTCCAAATGAATCAATATCTATAGTTTATCTTTATTTTAAATTTATTATTTTAGCGCCTAATGTTTGTTTTTATATACAAAAATTTTTTGGATTTTATTATTCTGTTTCATTTAAGTTTAAAGAATCTCTAAGTATTCTAAACGGATCATGACTATTTTCAAAATTAAGTCTTAATATTAAATTACCATCTTATCTCATAAGATAATTTTAAATTGTTGTTTGTAAATTTCTTACTTAATTTCCAGCTTCTAACATATCATTAACAACATTTAACATCTTATATATATAATTTAATTTTATTTTAAATAAATTATATAATATATAAAATGTAATAAGAAAAATAAAATTCAAATGGTAAATAATAAGATACTGACTTAACCATGACATATAAATTATTGGAAAATATAAAGAAATCAAATATAATTTTTTTAAATTCTGTTGTAATTTTACAAGAATATGATGAATAATAATTTTTTTTTAAAAATATTTTATATGACAATATGACATTGTAAAATGTATATAAACCTAGTACGATGGCTATTATTCATAGAGGTCTTTTTGTTTTAAAAATATAAAATTAGAAAAATACAAATAATGATCAATAACATTGCATATAAAATCTTTAAAATAAATCAAGAATATTAATTATATTACAAAAAGATTAATAAAAAATAATATATAATACATTATTTAACAAAAAAGATAAAAAATTTGATGTAATTATAATTTATAAAGATGAAAATAAATATTATTTTAATGATAATATTAATAATGATGTAAATATCTTTTGGTATAATTTTTTTTAAAGACTTTTATGATTTTTTGCTTCAATTTAAAAAGTATTAAATTAAATTATTTTATTATTATTATATATGACAATGAATACTGGGACTACTGTTGTGATAATTTTATTAGTTTTAATAATCATATAAAATTACAATTATATTACAAATATATGCAGACCATAAAAAAAGTAAAAATTTAATTTAAAAAATCTATAAAGTAATGTGATTTAGGATAATAATAGAATAGAATAATTAGAATAGGATGATATAGATGATGAGGAAGATGAATATGAAGAAGATGAAGATATTGAAGAACCTGAGGAGAATGAAGAAGAGTATGAAGAAGAAGATATCGAAGAATAAAACGATATAGATGAAGATTAAGTGGAAAATTTTAATGTTGGATAAAATATGTTAAAAAAACTTTCGGAGAAAAGAAAATTAAATAATTAAGATAATAAATCTTGGTATAATTTAGGAGAGAGAGCACAATAATTATCAAGATTAAATCTAGATTAGATGAGATATTAAAAATCACATAAAAATAAATTATTATAAATAGCTAAAGCTTAGTAAGATTACAATCCCATAGATTTAAAATTATAATTAGATCTAGAAAAAAGATAATTGGATAATAAAAAAAAAGGCAATGTTACATTATATAATGTTTTCCAATCAAAATTATCTAGAAAGGAGAAAGCATTATAAAAACGTCCAGCATATTTAGGAATAGGAAAACATTTTAATTTTAATAGAAGAGCGAATCCTTAAAAAATGGATTGTATATAATAAGCTATGTGAAATTTTTATATTTTGCTAATATATATTTTTTTATTTTTTATATCTATTTTATTATTTAATTTTTATATAAATATTTAATATATAATATGAGTAATGAAGAAGATCACATAATATAATAAATTTAATAATAAAAAAATTTTAAAATATAAAACATTGATTAATAACATAATGAATTTACTTAAACAATATCTAATATTTACTGTTAAAATATAAAAATTTCTAATTATTAAATAATGTAACTTGATGATATAAAATAACATATTTAAAATAATATATAAGATAATAGATATTTGAAATATCCATAATATTATTAAGAATCAAAAGAAGAAAAATATAAAACAAAAGGATGGGGTGCCAAATTTGGTCTGAAATTAAAAGATGATATACGATAAACATTGTAATATAAAAAAAATTAATATTCTGATCATAATTTTTAATATGATGTAAAAATATATAATGATGTATAGTTTAATATTAAATTATAATAAAAAAATAAAATTATTGATTAAAATTTAGAATTTAAAATTTTTAATAAATAAGAAGATGATATTTACATAATTTTAAATCATAATGAAGATAATAAACTATTTGACATATAAATGCGTTTATAATTTGATAACGACATATGTGCTGAATTTGAATATATTGAATATAAATTTGATCCCATAAATGGAGAATTATAATCTAGTAATAAATTTATAGATACATAGTAACCTTATTATATTATAAAAAATGGCAGTATTTATTAATTAAAATATATATATAAAAATAATAATGAAGAATAATATTAAAAAATAGGTAATGTTTATAAAATTAAATAACAAAATTTAATAGAATTTTCCTAAAAAAAATAATTGAATATTAAATTTAATGATATGGATATATTGAATACAGATGAAACAAAAATTATAAAAATTATGCATGAATTATAAAAAAATAATATTTATCCATAATATATTAGATAAATATTAATATAATATTTGGCTGAAAAATTTTTAAATTAATTTTATAAAAAATAAAATGTATAATCAATAATATAAAAAAATAATTTATTACAAAATTATCTTAATATTGAGAATATATTAAAAAGATTTTAATAAATATAATAATAATTATTTTATAATATAAAATTTTTAATGTTAAATCCATTATTTTAATTAATACATAATTAATAAATAATCAAAGATGGTTATATAAAATAATTATAATATTATGAAGAAAATTTATCTAATACCTAAATATATAGAAAATATATAAACATAGAATAACATGTTTCAAATTATAAAATTCAATTATAATAATTATTACGAAATAATTAATAAGATAACGACACTCCATTATAAGATGGATAATATAATGTTATTTCTGATGATTTACATATTTTTTAAGAATTTAATATTAAAGATATTATAAAATATTAATTTAACTTGGATATAAGATAATACAAATAAAAAAATAAAATATAAAAAATATTGTTATTGAATGATATTAATTTATTATAAAATAGAAATGATGATTTTATATTCATAGATCATACAAATTTTTCATAAGCATATAAAATATAAAAACAATAAATAGAAAATGATAATTTTAATATTAATAATTTTATCTTAAATAATAAAAAGGGAAACACTGTTGGGACCCTTAAAAATAATTACTTGAAATTATTTGATAAAAATTTTAATCCCTCATTTGATGTAGCCAGTATTACATCAAAAATTGATTTTTAATGTATTTTTGAATAAAATAATATTCCATTAGAATAAATTACACAAAATAATGAATAAAAATAAATTTTATTTACATAGATATATAAGCAAATAACAAAATTAATATAAGTAGAATGGAATTAAATCCAATTTTATTCATTTGAATTATTATCCAATAAAATTTTGAATATAGAATTAAAAGAATATGATAATATTTACATAAATAAAAATATTTATGACGATATAAAAAAAAATATAGGAAAATCACTTATTATAGATACTTAAGATATTTTATTATGTATAAATAATATCAACGACAACGAAAATTATTATGATGTTTTGGAAAGATTTAATGATTATTTTACTAATTTTATTATAAAATGTAAAGAATAAATGAACAAATATTTAAAATAGGAAAAAAATAATATAGATTAAATATATAATAACATAATATAGATATTTGATGAAAATTTGAAATATAAATTAATACATGAAATATAAAACAAAAATATTACTATAGATAAAATTATATAATTGTATACCGAACAAGGAATATAAGAACAATAATAATTCATATAAGAGATTTCAAATAAACCTTTAATCAATGATGTATAAGATATTAAAATATAAGAGAAAATTTTATATTTAATTAAAAAAAAAATATAATAAATGTATATACGAAAAGATATATTTCAATATTTTGAAATCAATATATCAAAAATTTAATAAATATATTCTTTATCCGCATTAATAATATTATTTTAGCATCTTTAAATAAATATAAAAAGGAAATTTGAATTTGAAAAACATATCGACGCTTCAGGAATAACAATAAAATAAATTAAAAATTATCTTAATAATCTTAATTAAATGGATGAGGATGATTTGTTTTTTAATTAGAAAATAAAAATTAAACAATAACAATAATATATATTTTTGACAGATATATCTAATTTAATACCTAAAATATAGCATCATATTGGTTAAAAATAATAATTACATAAAAATCAGATAGACATAAAATATAAAAGAATAACAGAAGATTATAAAGTATTATATAATTAAAGACATATTTTACCAAAATATTTATAGTTAAATTTTATATATTCAAATCATAATTTTAATTATTAATATTCAGAGACAGTATATAATATAGTATATAATTACGATTTTTATAAAAATATGGATAATATATATATATATAAATTAATATTTTTCATATAACAAGAATGTAAAAATTTATAATATTTATTAAAAACCTCCGAAAATATATCAATATAAAATCAAACATTATAATTATAAGAAATGAAAATTATATAATTAATAAAAAATTTTACAGATGTTTATTTATATTTTAATTTATATCAAAATGATATTTTTATAAATGAAATTAATAAAATACAATAATAGGCTTTTTAAAATAATGAATATTTTTTTAATATTTTATTTAGTTTATATATATTTATTTAGGGAAATAATGTGAAATATTTTGGTTAAGATTATTTAGATAATGTATAATAAAATGATGAAATAATAAAAATTTTATTTATGTTTTAATAAGGATATTTAAGATATTAGGTATAATAATAAAACAAAAACATATTTTAAATTTTTCATAAAACTATTTTTATTATCAAAGAAATTTTATACTTACCATATAACATCATTGTGACTATGTTAAGATAAATATCATAAAATAATAAAAAAATATAAAATTATATAAAATCTAAAACAGATAAAAAAGAAGGTGTTCTTGAAGAAATTGCTAAATTTATAAAAAAAGATAAAATTAATTAATATGTTAATATTTAAAAAAATACTTATATATAATTTACATCAGAGATTAAAAAAAAATATTCTGAAAGAAATTATCCACCTATTATTTTACATAATAAATAAATAATATCAGACATAATAGACATAGAAGAATTATATAAAATTGATTCATTTAATGAAATTCAAGATGGATAAATGTAAACAAAATTTTATTTAATTTTTACATTATTTTCTTAAGAATAATAAATATATACACCTAAAGCAATTCCTTTAAATGTTATATAAATTAAATAAATAAATGATTTAAGATATTATAATTATTATTATGAAGATGGTAAATTTTATATTGGTGAAAAAGAAATATTTGATCCATTAAAGATAGGAAAAAATAATTATTATAACATTTTGTAATTTGATATATTTGGAAATATAACATCAGAAAATTATAATTATTTAATGTAATTTATAGAATAACATGGTTTAGTTAAATTATATAGATACATTAATAAATTATCCATGTCATTAAATATTTAAATTAAAAATACATAATAAACATCAGAATATCCAAATACATAATTATTTAATACTTCAGCAAATTTAAGAAAATTAACATATGATCATAATGCTGAATTATTGAAATATGTATAAGAAAATTAAAGTAATAATAAGCGAATTTAAATGTTAAAATAAAATGATTATATCAATATGGAATATCAAAACCAAGAAAATTAAATATATATTGATAAATATTAACAAGAAATATAAATATTAGACAATTATATAAAATAACATGATAATTTATAAATAAAATCAATATATGAATATAATAAAATAAGTGATGAATAAAATGAAATAATATAGTAAATGACAGAGACTATAGAAAAATAAACAAGTAATGATTAATAATAAACATTAAGTAATTTTAAAACCTATCGTACAGGAATAGGCAAAACATCATTCATAATACCATCTGTTATATTTAATGTCATAAAATCTAAAAAATAATTTGTGAAATAAAAAAATATATTATTATTAGCACCCGATGATTTAACATCATAATCATTTAATGATATTATAGAAAAATTATACAAAATAAAAAATATAAATATAATTAATCTAAATTAGTTGACATATAATTAATTATAAAATAATATATTTTTGATAAAAAATATTCTTCTTAAATAAGATTATTAAATGTATAATTCAGATAATGATGAAATTATAGTACCTGATAGAAATTACAAATATCAAACTTTTAATAATTTCACTTTGGGATAAAATCAATAATACATAATTATAGTGGGTATATAATAGTTTTTTAAAATTATGTAAATAATAATGTAAAACAATTAGGTACAAAAAATTAAAAATATTGAAGAATTTGATTATAGATTAAAGGATATTTTAAATGATTTTATAATATTATTTGACGAATTTCATTCAATATTCAATCATCATACATTATTTAAGTTTGTTAAAAATGATTAATAAGAATCCTTTAAATTAGCACTTTAATAATATAAAAATGGAAAATATAAGAATTTATTATAGGATGGTTCTTCGTATAATTAATAAAATATCATAAAAAAAATTTAATAAAAAGATGCAAAATAAATATTATTTATTTAACAATAGATTGAGAATAAATAAGAAAAAATATATGATAAAAAATAAATACGAAATTTGATAAAATTTGTCATTAAGAATATTAATTAGGTGAAGTAGATTTAATATAATGGTAATATAAATGGAAAATAATAAATTAAAATGTATTTATTATAATAAATATCTAATAAATATAGTTAATATAAATTTAACATTAATATAGGTTATCATGAAACATTATAAACGTTATAAAATTGTGGCTAATAAGATATTTAAGATCCTGGATAAAGTTTATTAATAGCAAGACCGTTAAATTTAGGTCTTCCAGAATGTAAAAGTAATTTTGATTTATTTATAATAATAATAATTTTTACAATTGAAATGATCAAAAATTTTAAATAAGATAATAATATTATATATAATTATAAATAATTTTACAACGAATATAATAGAAATTTTTTTTAAGAAAAATTTTTAGATAATCTTATAAATGAAATGATGAATTAATAAGCATATAATAATGAAATGTAAAAAAAACCAATAATATAATAATTATTAAATGAAAACTTTAATAATAAAGAAATACAATAGATATTGAAAAAAAATATTATGCAATATTTATTTTAAGATAGTTTATAAGATTTTGATTTTAATATATCTATTAATGAATAAAATTTTGAAGATTTACTTACAGAAAATATTTATGCTATTCTGCCAAAAAAAAATTCTTAAATTTATGAGTTAAATCAGTATGATCTTTTACATTTGATATTGTATAATGCAAAATCATTTTTAGCTTTTTCAGGAACAACATAAACACCTGATTATAGATTATCATCATATTATTAAGAAATGGGATTTCAAGACTCTTAATCCTTATAGGTATTGAAAAATTAAACAGAAAAAATATATTTTGATTCTAATAATCTCTAAGAATATTTATATAAATAAGTTATAGATGTATTATAAAATTATCCATATAATATTTTTATACAACATATGAATGACAATTTAGATAAAAGTTCTGGAATAAATAAAAATTAATTTAATGTTTTAATAAAAAATATTTATGATTAGATATATGATGTAAAAGGTCGGGAAATAAAAGAAAAAATAAACAATGAAATGAAAAAAAATACGCAAAATTTAAATTATATAGATATGTAAAATGTTACATTTTTAATAGATTCTGATGGATTATTAGAAAATATAAATATTGAGGATAAAAATATTTATAATAATTAAACTTTTGATGAAATAATAATAATAAAATAAAGTTAGGAAAAAATATATACAAGAATATTTTTTTAAAATTAACAATATTAATAAAAAAATATAAATCTAAAAGAAAAAGGTCTTATGTAATAATCTTTATCAGATTCTAGTAAAAAAATTATGTTGATTTTTAAAATAAGTGCAAGAACAGGTGTAGATATAAAAAATTAATAAAATAGAGTAAATTCTGTTTTTTCTATATTAAATGATGATAATGATTAAATATAAAAAACAAATATAAAATCCTGGCTTTAAGGAGTAGGAAGATCAAGATTTTTAAATTATGGTATACCAATTTTTGTCACATTATATAAAAATTAATTTACAAATATGAATGAAATTTTATCTGATGATTATTTAAAAAATAACATATTATATGATAAAGATGGTTTGATTAATTACCCCCTGGGAAAAGAAAATGCAGCGAATAGTATAGAAAATATAAATAAATAAACAAAAAATTTTCTATAAATTCATCATTAACCCATTGTGGCAAGATATGCTGCAAGAGAATTATATGATTTTTATTATGATAATTAAGACAAAAATCAAATAATATATAGTGCTATAAAATTTATATATATACTTCTTTAAAATGATTTATAATATAATTAGAACTCAATACATAAAAAATTAGCATATTAATCTATAATGAGAAATTCTTACCATAAAAAATCAAATACATCGTTTTTAGATGATTTTTTTATGGATAAAATAAATATTAATGATTATGAATAATTTGACAAAATATAAAATAATTAAGATATATTCCAAAATAATGAAAATATATTAAATTTAAATATATAGAAAATATAAGAAAATACTATAATGATGTAATAATAACAATAATAACAATAATAACAGTAATAGCAATAATAGATTGATGATCAAAATACAAAAATTACATAATTTTAAAAGATTATAACAGATAATAAAGACTTATATTTATATGAACCAGATTAAAAAATATTAAATAAACATAATGTAGAAATATATGATGATAAATAATATTTGTTAAAAAAAAATAATATTGATAACATATTATCAAAAATGATATTAATTTATATGAGTTATGAAATTATATAAAATTTGGATTTTATGATTGAAAATAATTTATATTCATTTTAAAATATTTAAGAATTCAATAGTACTCAAATATAATAAGATTAAATTATAAAAAAAAAAGATATATTTTTGACCATAGAATCTAAAAAAAATACATCAAAAATAAAAAAAATATATATTATGATTTTTTCATTAATAATTTTCTTCATAATATTATAAATTTTTAAAAAAATATTAAATAAAAAATGATAAGATATTTTATTTTAAAAAATTATTAATATATAAAATGAATTTATTGGATAATTTAGAATAAACAGCTTTATAATTAGACAAAAAATATTAAATTTATATCTATAATAATAATCATCCATGCAAATATGTATCATAATAAAAAAATAATTTTGTATATAAAAATCCTAATAATGAAAAAAAAATAACTTTCTTAACAAAAAAAGAAGCCGTGGATGAATCAATGAAATATTTTTTATAAATATTAAAAAATAAACAATACAATATATTATTAGATGATCAGGTGAAAATTTTAAAAATAATAACAAATGAAAAATGTTAATAATATGTATAATATTAATATAATGATGGATTTTATTATGATTTATAATAATTGGAATTTTGTTATTATTAGGGAAGAAATCTTACATAAAGAATATAAAAATATGGTGTAGACTTTGTTTGGATAAAAATTACAAATGATGGAGGATTCTATATAAAATATTTAATAAATAACAATAAAAAAGAATAAATAATTAATAAAAATGATAGATATCATTTAGTATAAAAAATACAAGAAAATAATACATAGGATGATGAATTAAAATCTATTTATTAATATTATTATAAAGATCCTTTAATAAATATTTTTAAAAAATAATAATAAGAAAGCTATAAATATGATATAAAAGTTAATGCTGACAATCCAAATAGATATGCATTTTAATGTAATAATCTATAAAAATTAATTCTTATGATAAAAAAATTTATCCATGATGATCCGAGAATATTAATTTAATAAAAAATATAACTTATGTTTTCAGATGCTTTTATCAATTAACTTAAAAAAAATAAAATAAAAATTTAATTTTTACAACCATAAACATAAGAATAATAAATGCATCCCTTATTATAAAATTAAAAAATAATAAAATATAATAATAATGGTAATATTTATTATGATCTTATGTAAATATTAAGACCATATAAACATTAATTTAAAGATTATTAAAATGATATAAAAGATATTGTATAGGATGATATAAATATATATATATAAATTTTTGATGATTGTTATTATATAGTTTAACTTATTGATCATAAAAAATATAATAATATAATTAATTATATAAAAAAAGATATATTATATGATAAATTCATTATATAATTGTAAAAAATAAAAAAAATGAATTATGATAAATATACAGATCTTATTAGTTAATTTTTGCTACAGATAAATAAATAAAAAAATTGAAAAAATACATAATTAATAGTTAAAAATAACATATAATATGGAACAATAAAATAAAAAAACAGTAAAATCATTAAATAATGAAATAAAATTGTTGAGAAAATAAAAAAATAATCAAGAATAAATAAATAAAATATAATAAGAAATAGATAAAATAAAATTCTCCAAATAATAAAATAAAATAATAAAAAATTAAAAAAATTAAGGTAAAAATATTATTAATGCTTTATAAATGTTTACTAATTAATAAATAAATCAGTATTGTCCAGATATATTTAAATAAGCGGTTAAATAATAAATAAATGAATGTAGAAAATAAATAAATAAAAAAATAGATGATTTTTGATATTAAAAATTGAAAAATAAATATCACAATGATAAAAAATATATAAATATTAATAATAAATATAATACTGAACTACTAATTTTATGACTTTATCAGAAGATAAAAATCTTATATATATACTAACTACAAAAATTAAAAATATAAAATATCATAATATCGGCTTAGAAAGCCGTACAATAATTGTGGACATATAAAAGAATTAAAATCATAAAGAATGGTCTATATTATAATAATATAATGAATAAAGACCCTTTCGAACTAAAAATAATTAATTATGCATTAAAGATTAAAAAAGATTGTAGAATGCAAGATTATATGATAAAAAGATAATATAAATATAAACCAAAATAATGTAAAATTTAGCAAAAAAGATAAAAAATATAGTATATAAATACCAACATTATTTTTTCTTTTATCCATTTAAAGGTTAGATGCAATAATTTAAAATATTTTTATTCTTGGAATATTTTAATTAAAATTAAAAAATCAATAATAAATAGATATATAAATTTAATTCTGGGATTCTTAATATTATCATATAATTTTTATAAAAAAATGACACAGGTGATTAATTTATAATATTAAATAAAAAAAATATTATAGATAAATGTAATATTTGTTAGTAAAAAATATAAAAATATGGAAAATTACAATGTAATCATAAGTTTTGTTTTCATTGTATTAGTAATTATATAAAAAATTAATAAAAATGTACATTATGTAATGAAAAATTTAATAATATTGTGAAATAATAAATAATATAATTAAGGTGATAAAATTGAAAAAATCCATGTCGTGGATATAAAAATATTATATATAAAATTGATTGGAATTAATGTAAAATATTTAAATTAAAAAAAGAGGCAAAACAGTTTCAGGTAAATTATATAAATAAAAAGGAATATTATCTGAAGAATAATATCTAGGTAATCAAAAATTTGAAAAATTTGAAAAAGATATAAAAAATAATAATTATTTATATTATCGAGATTATATATATAAAAAAAAACCAAAAACATTATAGGAAAAAAAAATATAAAATATTAAAAATAAAAAAAAATAACGATTAGTAAAACAATATTATGATAAAATATTTATAATAAATTCCTATTTCAATAATTATTTTTAAATAGATAATAATGATATATATTGGGAAATAATTCCTTAAAAATAATTTAAGGATGGTAAAAAATTTTTAACAAATAAATGGAGAACATTAAATGTATTAATGAATTTTGATAAAAGATATAATAATCAAATTCCTTATTTTATATTAATATAAATTTACAAATTTATACATTAATGAAGAATATAATAATAAAATTTCCTATTTTATATTAATATAAATATTAACCCGTATATATAAGGCAACGGGAGCCAAAACTTTTAGTTTTGTATTTTTATTTATATATATATTCTTTATGTTATTTTTTTCTCTATTTTTATTTATATATGGGAAAGACATTTTTTGATAAATATACATATTTACATTTTGCATCAGGAATAACAGCATATTATTGGGGAATTAGTATTTAAAATTGGATATTAATACATATTATTTTTGAATTAATGGAAAATACTAAAGTAGGTATGAAAATTATTAATAGTTTTCCTTTTTGGCCTGGAGGAAAAGATTTTGCTGATGCTTCAATTAATTCTTTGGGAGATGTTATAGGTGGAATTCTTGGATGGTACAGTGCAAAATTTATTAGTGAATGGTCAAATGAAGACTATTATCTAGGTGGAGGAAAAGTTTAAGGATTTAAAGGATTAAAAAATTTTAAACGCGTTTATGAAAAATCTGATAAAAGTGATATATTAGATTCGGATGGAAATAAAATAGGAGAAAGTAGTATGTATATGAGTGTATATAGTAATTGAAGTATTTTTTAAGTCTGATTTAGTTTTTATTAGGTTTATTTTGTAACTGCTATTAAACTCAATAAAATTAGTATTTTTTAAGTCTGATTTAGTTTTTATTAGGTCTAGATTACATCACCATATAAACCCAATAAAATTAGTATTTTTTAAGTCTGATTTAGTTTTTATTAGGTCTAGATTACATCACCATATAAACCCAATAAAATTAGTATTTTTTAAGTCTGATTTAGTTTTTATTAGGTTTATTTTGTAACTGCTATTAAACTCAATAAAATTAGTATTTTTTAAGTCTGATTTAGTTTTTATTAGGTCTAGATTACATCACCATATAAACCCAATAAAATTAGTATTTTTTAAGTCTGATTTAGTTTTTATTAGGTCTAGATTACATCACCATATAAACCCAATAAAATTAGTATTTTTTAAGTCTGATTTAGTTTTTATTAGGTTTATTTTGTAACTGCTATTAAACTCAATAAAATTAGTATTTTTTAAGTCTGATTTAATTCCAACCAGAAGTTTATTTTATTTAAAATTTACAATAATTTTATTTCCAAATATTAACAAATATTATATAATGTAAAACTTTATTATATCTAATATTAAATTATTATTTTTTATTATATTTATGAGTATGATTTTAAAATATTTTATATTTTTTTTACCTTTTTTATGTTTGATCAAACAAGATGATGATTTTAATATATTAAGTATCATTATATTATCTACTATAAATGATATAAAGCAATATTTATAATAATTATGATATTTTTTTTATTTAAAACAACAATATAAATATATAATGAATATTAAATAAAGTTAAAGTGAAAAATATTTTGATTATATGAGATAAAAAAATGGAAATAAATATGATTATACTAATAGTATTTATAATGGAACAAATAACTACGTGACTATATATTGTAATGATTGTAAAAAAGAATTTTAATAATTAGCTAGAGTGCATAAAGTTGCAAAAATATGTCCTCTAGAATCTAAAAATAAAAAATTAACATAGGAATAATATTTATAAAAATGTCTTATGATTCATAGAGATAAATATAAATATGATAAATTAATATATAAAAATTTTAAATCAAACGTAGAAATATATTGCACAAATTGTTAATAATATTTTTTAATCAATGCAGAAATATTTTCTAATGGATCTCAATGTAATTTATGTAATTATAGAAATAAAACATAAGAATATATAGAAAGATTTTAATAGATTCATGGGGATAGATATAAATACGATAAAATGATATATAAAAATATTAATACAAAAGTAAAAATATATTGCATATAATGTTAAGAATATTTTAATATTTATGTTTCTAATTTTCTTAAGGGATAAAATCATAAAAAATGTGCTGGAAATAGAAAATTTACTCAGGAAGAATTTATTTAATAATGTCGTTTAGTTCATGGGTCTTTATATAATTATGATGAAACAGTATATATTAACGCAAAAGAATATATAAATATTTAATGTTGTAGATGTTTTATAAAATTTAAATAGGTAGCATCAAAACATAAAGAAGGCGCTGGATGTTTTCAATGCAATAAAAAGAAAAATTGGACAAAATAATAATTTATATAAATTGCATAATAAAAACATGGAAATAAATATGATTATACAGATAGTGATTATATAGATTCTCATACAAAAATAAAAATTAAATGTAATCAAGGTCATGAATTTTATTAAATAGCAAACTCACATACATAAGGAAAAGGATGTTAACAATGTGTTGGAAATTATAAAAAATCCAATGAATAATTTATATCTGAGAGTAAACAGAAATGGAATAATAAATTTAATTATAATAATACTGTATATTATGGATTAAAAGAAAAAATAAAAATTAAATGTAATGATTGTTATCAGGTATCAGAGATTTTACCTAAAAATCATATGGATTATGGATGTTCATGGTGTTGGAAGTTTAAAAAATATAATATAGATAATATAAAATAGATTAGATAGTTTTTATAAGAATAAGAAAATGAGTAAAAATAAAATGAAATTAATAGTGATGATTATATAAAATTAGAAATGAAGAATCTGATCATAAGATCAGAAGAATAAAATGATTTTAAATTAACTAATAAGGTTGAATATATAAGAAAAAAAGATATAAATGATTTAATAGAAAATATGAAAGATGAATATAATGAAGAAGAAATAAAAAATTTTATAGAAAAATTCTATAATTATTTTATATAAAATAATACGTGGATAGATAGTGAAGAAGTTGCTAAATTTTTAAATATCGATAGAGATACTATGTTTAGAAATATTAAATAATATAAAGATTTTGATTAAAATTAAATAGTGGAAATTAGTAAAGAAAAATATAAATCTCTATTCGGTGAATTCACCGAATAGAAAATTGGAAATAAATATATACCTAGATTATTTTCTTTATAAGGTTTTTAAGAATTAGCAATGATGAAAGATGGAAATACTAGAAGATTCTTTATAATATGTTAAAATATAATTATGAAATTATTTAAAATTTAATCTGAAAATATAAAATAAGAAATGAACTAAAATATACAAGTATTAAATAATAGACTAAATAAGTTCAGATAGAATTAAATAGAATAATCTTAATAATTTCTTACAAAAATTTCTAAATCAAATAGTGAATAATACGTGTATGCTATAAAAGAAAATAAAGAATAAATTAAAAATAATAAAATAGAAATAAAAACATAAGAAGAATTTAAAGAATAGTTAAATGATAATATAAATATACTTAGATATATAGGAAGATCTGATAATCGAGATCTGTCAAATCAAAGATAATTTGATCATGATAAAGATTTGAAAAGTTTTTATTATAATTTAATATCTAATGAAAATTATGATAATACATGGATGAATAAATAAAATTTTAGATCTAATTTTATCTATGTATAATATAAATGTCCCGATAGTAAAATATTAGAAAAAGAATTAATATAAAAATATTAAAGTAAAAATCTTATCAATGATATTTATAATAAAACACGTTCACGATCAAATTCTAAAAATAAATAATGATTAAAACTATTTAAGTAAATAATAATATTATATAATGGATGAAAAAACTATATAAAAAATATCTGAATTATAATAAATACATAAAAACAATCATTATGATTATAGTAAAATGATTTATAAATTATAAAATGACTCTATAACTATTATATGCAAATAAACAAATTAAGAATTTATAACTACGTATAAATAATTTAAAAAATCTATTAATTGTAAAATATGTTATAATAAAGATAGAATTCTTAATATAGATGATTTTAAATAACGTGCTAAAGAAATACATGGAGATAAATATGATTATAGTTAATCTATTTATCAAGGAAATAATTATCCTATAAAAATTTATTGTAATTTTTGTGAAGAATTTTTTGAATAAACAAGTAATAATCATCTTAAAAAGAAAAATCCTACAAATTGTCCTAAATGTTCTGGTAATCATAAATTAAACAAAGAAGAATTTTTAATCAGAGCTCATAAAGCTCATGGAATTGAACGATATAATTATGATTAAGTTATTATTAATGGAACAAAAAATAAAGTAAAAATATTATGTAATAGATGTAATTAAATATTTTATCAAAGTCCAGGGAAACATTTTCAAAAATAAGGATGTCCTTGTAATTAATATTAAAAATAGAAAAGCAATTTAAATGATTTTATAATAAAAGCTGAATAAATTCATGGAATAGGTAAATATGATTATAGTGAAAGTATTTATGAAGATTCTTATACTAAAATGAAAATTAAATGTAATAATTGTAAAGTTATTTTTGAATCTACACCAAATAATCATTTAAAATCAGGATGTGGAAATTGTGCTGGCAATTAAAAAAAGACAAATGAAGAATAAATATAAAAATCTAAAGAAATTTTTGGAGATTAATTTGATTATAGTGATTTTGAATATATAAATTCTAATACGAAAATCAAAATAAAATGTAATATATGTTAAAGTTAAATAAAATAATTATTTACTGGTCATATAAAATATGGATGTAAATATTGTAAAAAAATAAATGAGGTTAAATAAAAATAATATAAAGAAATGAATTAGTTTTTAGAAATTTAAAAATAAGATCTAAAATAAGATGATTTTGATGGGAATGATTATATAAAATTGGAAAAGAAAAATGTTATAATAAAAGACAAAGATGAATTTAAAATAATTGACAAAGTAGAATATATAAGAAAAAAAGATATGAATGATTTAATAAAGGGGTTAAAAGATGAATATAATGAAGAAGAAATAAAAAATTTTATAGAATATTTTGGAAATAATCTATTAATAAATGATTCATATATAACATCATGGGATATATCAAAATTTTTGAAATAAAATAATTAAACTATATAAGAAAGTCACACATATTTAACACATAAATTGTTTAATTTAACAGATTTGAAAGAAAATATTGATTATATTTTAGCTATAAAAAGATATCAAAAATAAGAAAAGCTATTGGAAAAATTTTCCAATAGCTTTTTGAAATTTTTATTTAATTAATATAGTAATGATTGTAATATTTATTTAGTTAAAATTGATGCATTTAAAGAGATATTGATGTAAAAAGATAGATAAATGAGAAGATTTTTTATAATATGTGAAAAAATATTATTATAATTATTTAAAATTTAATCAGAAGATATAAAATAAAATCTTGAAACAAAAATTAAACTATTAAATAATAGAATTAATAAATTTTAATAATAATAAATTACAGAATCTTAATAGTTATTAAATTTTAATAAAAATATAGATAAATAATATGTATATGCTATAAAAGAAAATAAAGAATAAATTAAAAATAATAAGATAACAGTTACAACTTTATAAAAATTTGAACAATAGTTAAGTGATAATACAAATATACTTAGATATATAGGTAGATCTGATAATACAGATCTATAAGATTCAAGATAATTTAATCATGAAAAAGATTTAAAAAGTTTTTATTATGATAATAATATAAAAATATAGAATAAAAACGATTAAACGCTATTTAAAGATAATTTTATTTATATATAATATAAACCAGAATAAAAATATTGTTCAAGGACTCTAGAAAAATAATTAATATAAAAATACAATTCTAAGGAATTGATTAATTAAACATATAATAGATTTAGAAGTAAATCTAATAAAAAGTTTAAAATAAGAAGTTAAAGTATTAACTGAATCATTTTTTTTCATTTAATATTTATAAATTTTCTATATAATTCTAAAGGGCGCTTTTTTATGGATGAAATCTTAAATCTATACCCATACTATAAAGCATACGTTATAATTATCGTAATGCATAACTCATACTTACACGTTATACTCTTGATTTTCCTTCACATTTAACACAATAAAATGTATTAGATTATATATCTCTTGAGTCTGCAAAGGAATAACAGGTCAGACAAATTTGAAAAAAAGAGCCGTCGCAATGATGCTATGACAATTCTTATGCTATGTATGACGAATTTGAAGCGAGCAGCGCACTCTTCTCCAAATCGCCCAAGAACTTAACGGACCCCTTATTACTCTTTCCTGAGACATTATGTCTATACAATAAATTTTTAGTACTTCCTTGGTAGGATGTTGCATGAATTTTATGTGCAGGTTTTTAATCCAATGCCTAGTAATAAAACACAGATTTAAAAACTTTCCCAGTAGATTTCATTAAGTATGGATCTATCTTGTCTACTAACATATTTTTCTCAAAACCTAGACTTTCTAAATAATCTTAAGTTTCTTTTAAAATATCTGTAGCTGATTAAAATGGTGTTCCATCAATTATTTTTAATTTATGTACACCATAATAAGTAATTAAACCTGCATATAATATAGATAAATTTCTTCTTGTTGCTAATGAATGCATATTAAATATCATATCAGGATATGTACCGTCAGAGAATTATGGCATTCTTGTATCTGGCAAAATGGCTGATATTGTACATTTACAACCATTATAAGCAAATTTATCTCCTATTTATGGATACATAAAAGTTTTTAATTTTATTATTTATTTTTATATTCCATCTTTTGTGGTAGTTTATATACTTTAAATTACAATACCTTCATCTTCTTAAAATACTACAGATTAATCATGATATTGCTGTTATTGTTTAGATGTACTTACATAAATATCTACTTTACCTATTATAATATCATTTTTATATACTATTGTTCCTGGTTAAATTTATCCAGATTCATCTATTTTATTATAATTATATTTAGGATTTCTATATTATTCTGGTACTTTCATAAATTTTTAATTTACCTCAGTACTTTTTCTTGTAGTATCAGCATCATAAATATATTCATATGTTTATAAATAAAGATTTTCTGCAGTTTATTAGCGAAAAATTACTGAATCTTCCTAATCAAATCCTCCACCTGTAGTTATCATAACTCTTAATAGATGTCCTGATGGATATTTACTTAATTTAGTATATTCAGATATTAATGTTCTTATAATTTAACGATCTCCATTTACTAATCCATAAACTTATTTGTTAAATACATATTTAGAATCAACAAGTTAATGTTATACTGCTCTTTTTTTTTATGCTACGCAAAATGTATTTCTGCTTGCTGGATTATGACTGAAAAATTCTATTGTTCCAGAAATAGCTCCACACATTACAGCTGGATGCATATCAACATAATCATATTAACTATAACAATTATTAAATATATTTTCATCTCCTTATAATTATTATTATTCGTCCTCATGATTTTTGTTATTATTTTTTAATTTTAAAAAATATTTTTTCTTACCAGAACCTTGCACTTATGTTGTATATAATTATTCTTTAATTCTTCTATTTTTTTTTAAATAGTCTTCATTCTCAGCAATAAGACAATTTGTACTTTCTTTTAATTCTAAAAAATGTATTTTTCCAGGATTATTAAATACAAAATCTTCGAATGTTTTATATTATCCATTAAGAATATCTTTTATATCTTATTATGTGACTTTTGATCTATTTTAATCATCCACTTATATTACAGGTCTGATAAATCTTCCTTCATCTGTATAAATATATATATAATTTTAATATTCATTAATATAATATGATATATCTCTAGGAATTAAATTTTTGTTTCTCATACTTTTAAAATATTAAATAAATTATTTTGGACTTGTGGTCACAAATCTTAACAGACCTTATATAAAAACTTTAGTTTCATGACTATTAGCTTATTAATAATTTTATAATTATAATTCTTCATGATATTCTGAAAATAATTATAATATATCTGGTATCAACTAATTGTTGTCTCCCGACACATCACATGTTATTGCAAAACTAAAAACTGCTCCAATATTAGCTCCCTCAGTACTTTCCTCATTAGCAATATAACATAAAGTATTTGCATCAACATGTCTTTAATTTATTTTTGTTGTTCGTTATTGGCCATATGTTGGGTTGTTTGAAATTTTTCTATTGCTTAAATAGCCTGCAAAAAGACTCCCCCCCTTAAGTTGCTGTGAAACGCCTTCTATGCGTGTACTCCACCGTCCAGTTTGGATACCTTTCTGGATTTTTAAACCAATATCATTGTGATAAATAAACTCGTAGATGGTCTGTTTGTTATTTTACAAATTTTCTTTATCTAATTTTAACTATTATAAATTTTTCTTAATTTTTTTTAATTAATCTTTATAAATTTCTTCTGTCAACTAAAATAATAACTATCCCACTGTAGTTATACGTTTAAATAGGTATGAATCTCTATTTTATACTTCCAATTTGTTGATATATGTATTAACTAAACTATAAACTATAAAACCTAAATATTATGCTTTATATTAAAAATTATCAATTTCACTTTTAGATATAGATGTATGTTATAAAATATTATCTATAATGATTTATTTTGTATTTTTTTATTTAATTTTTTCTAATTTTATTTTATCAAAAAATGCTAAGGCTAAATCTTATAAATTTTATTACTATAAAATTTCTGGTTTATCACTTTATTTTCCTAATAATAAATTATCTCTATAAAATTATTTAAAATTTTATAGACAAGTTTATACAAAATTTTTTATTTCTGGATTATTCATGGAACACATATCAACAATTTCTTTATCATTCGTATATCCTAATGCATAAAACAAAACAAAAACAGATATTTATTTATTTTGTTTTGTTTCCATTATTTAAAATTATGGTGTTTTTATACAAATATCCTAATATTAATTTTATTATTTTAATGCTTATTAGCCTTCTTTAATATAAACTAATATGTTATTTATATTTGTAAATTAATCTATAAATGATTTGCTATTAACTGAAGCTGTTAATATTTCATCTTAATTATAAAATATTATAACTTCGTTTGTATTAGTTCTTTCAAACGGTACTATTATTTTTTATTTTCCATTCACAATAAAATAACCAGCAAGATTATCATCAGAAATAATATCATCATAATATTTACTTGCACAATATTCAGATCCAACCATCACAGGAACAGAAAAAAATTTATTAAATTTTTGTTCTTCAATAGTCCATAATACTTATTATGTATTACGTTTAAAGTCATTTAAAAATATTTCTTCTTAAATAACATCTACAGAATTAAAAATAAATGAAGATTAATATGTCCATTCGTATAATGACGCTTATTAAGGACTCATTACTACATTATTATGCATAGGATATTATTAAAATTAAAGTTTTTTAAATGCTAATTTAATTATCACTATTTTGTCATCAAATTTTTATTATGCTATTATATTATTATTAGGATTTTCTATTAAATTACTAATTTTTTTGATATAATCTTAATAAGAATTAAATAAATAAGGTTAAAATTCTTTTGTCTTCTTACCTTTAAAAAAAAGTTCAAATAATGGTTAAAATGTTTTTTATTACTGCATCTTATATATAAATTGATTTGGGAATTAGAATAATATTTTTTCAATTTTATTTTTTCTTGCTATTACTTCTAACTCTATTATGAGTAATATTAAATAAATTATTATTACTATGTTTAATAATTAAATCAGATTCTTATACTTTTGAAAATTATGTATCATAATAAATAAATATAAAATTTATATTAAAATCTTTATTATTTCTATCTATCCATGAATAATCTAAATTATCATCGAAATAGGATGTTTTTAAATCTTTTTCATGATTTAACATTCTTTTATAATTATCTTTTGTATTATCAGAACGTCCAATATATCTAAGAATTTAATTTTATATCTTTATTTAATCTTCAAATTCTTATTCATTCTATACTTTTATTTTATTATTTTTAACATGTTCTTTATTTTCTAATATCGCATATACATATTAATTATTTTTATTTTATTATGATTTTGATCTATATTTTTATCCTATATTATTTTATTATTTCGTATTATTCTTAGTTTCGAAATCGCTTTCTTTTATTAATTTTCTTTAAAAATTATTAATTCTATTATCGAGACATTATATATCTAAATTTTATTTTATTATTCTGCTTTATTAATTTTGTAATTATTATTTGAAATTTTTTGATTGATTCTATAATAATTTTATCATTATATTTTAACATGTAATAAAGAATCTTCTTGTTTTTTTATCACGTTATGTTAAAATTTCTTAAAATGCTGTAAATTTTACCACATATGTATTCTATTCATTACCATAATTTTATAATAATTTTTTAAAAAAGCTATGGTCCAAATTTGGACCTTAGTTTTTCGTTTTTTAATATCTTTTCACAATCAGTTCATAATCGATATTTTCTTCAAAATCTAATCTTTTAAATAAATGTTTAATTAAATTTGTATGACTTTATTATAGCGTCTAATCTTCATTTTTTATATAATCTGCTATTTCCCAAGATGTCAGATATGTATTATTGTCTATAAAATTATTATTAAATCTTTAGATAAAATCTTCTATTTTATCTTTATCAGTTTCTACTTCTTTTATTAATTACTCTATTTCATTTCTTTTAATATATTCTATTTTATCTATCATTTTGAATTATTCTTATTCTTTTACTATTATATTTTTTCTTTCTATTCGTATATAATCTTCTTCTTTAAATTCTTCCTTATATTCTTCTTAAAATTTTTGACATATATTACAGCCATAGCCTCTTAGGAATTATTCAACACGTTTTTTAAATTAAGTTTTGCAAACTTTGCATATAATATCTATCTCTACTTTTCTTCCAAAAGTTGATCCACTATCTGGATATTAATATTTATCTCCATATAATTTTTAAGCTTTCTGTAAGAATATTTCTCTAGTCATTTTTACATTTCTAGCACATTATTCATTATTACATCCATGTTTTCTTCCTATATGCATATCAAAACTTTGATAAAAAAATTAATTACATTAGTTACAAAATATTTTTACTTTATCTGTTCTATTTTTAAGTATCACATGATTATAATTATATTTATCTTCTCCGTGAATTTCCTTCGATTATTTGATATATTATTATAATCTATTTATTCCAAGACATTTTGAATGATTGGCTCCCTTATGATGAATACTAGCTTATTGATAAAAATATTCTTAACATATATTGCAAAATATTTTAATATTATTTAACGAACCTTCATATATACTTTCACTATAATCATAATGTTCTATTCCATGAACTTATTATGATTTTTAAATAAAAGTTTCTATATTTGTAACAATTATTTTATTTTTACAACAATCAGTAAATTTATTATCTAAATGAACTCGAGGAGTTTGATATAATTCATTTTCACATATTGTGCACATAATTCTTATTTTTGTTCTTGTGTCTCTATATTCGACATTATCATAATTATATTTATCTCCATGAACCTCAACTGCTTTTTGTATAAAATTTTATAATAAAGATCTTTATCTTGCATCCATTATATAATATCAAACTTTTAAAAACAAAAAAAAATATTTTTAAATTCAAGAAATATTTATATAATGTAATAAAAATATTAAATTAAAATATTAATATATGATCTATCACAAGGACTTATTCCATCTTTGACATAATAATTATCTGGAAATTAGGTAAATTTTTTATATCATACTAGTATATAATACAACGAGACCGAATATTACTTTGGATCAGGAATATAATAATCAAAAGTTGGTCATTCAGGATATGGAAAACATATTAATGAAATAAAATTCGATACAGAAATATCTTAATAACTTTTTGAAGAATATATTAATTCTGTATAGATAAATTAGAAATATTGTGCTGAAAATTATAAACTTCTTAATAATAATTGTAATAATTTTACAAATGAATGTTTATAATTTCTTACAGGATAAAATTTACCTTAATATATATTAAGGCCGCAATAATAGGCAGAAAAAATAAAAAATTTTTTTCATTAATTATTGAATAATTGATAATAATTAAAAATTTTACCTCCTAATGAAATTACAATCACATTTATGATAGAATAAAAATAAAATAATTATTAATTATTCATATTTTTTATATAATTTATATTCATATATATTATTCTAAAACTTTTTTTTAATGTAATTTTAAATTTAAAAAAAAGTTTTTTGAAAAAAATATAATATATATGAATACTCTTTTGAAAAATTGCATATCAGAATCAGATAAATAATCGTTATATAATAATATTTTGAAAGAAGATAATACTGAATAAAATATTTAAGATTCTATTACTGAAGAGGAAAATTCATCGGAATACGAAGATATTACAACAATAAATTCCAAAGATGATAAAAAATAATTATCATCCATAGAATAAAATAATGATAATTTTTATACATAAAGTGATGATGATAAAAGTTCTATATATAGTGAATCCACTTATAATGAAGAAGATAATAGTAGTTATGAGGTATCCGAAAATTCTGAAAATGATTTATGTTATCAGAGTTTGGAAGAAGAAAAATAATAATAATAAATTAAAGAATAACAAATATAAAAAGAAAAAGAATAATAATAAATTAAAGAATAATAATAATAATAAATTAAAGAATAATAATAATAAATTAAAGAATAATAATAAATATAAAAAGAAAAAGAATAATAATAAATATAAAAAGAAAAAGAATAATAATAAATATAAAAAGAAAAAGAATAATAATAAATATAAAAAGAAAAAGAATAATAATAAATATAAAAAGAAAAAGAATAATAATAAATATAAAAAGAAAAAGAATAATAATAAATTAAAGAATAATAATAAATTAAAGAATAATAATAATAAATTAAAGAATAATAATAAATTAAAGAATAATAATAATAAATTAAAGAATAATAATAAATTAAAGAATAATAACAATAAATTAAAGAAAAATAAAATTTTATAAAAAAAAAATAATCGAATCCAATAACAAATATTGATAAATACATATTAAATAATATATTAAAAAATAATAATATTTCATAAAAATAATAATATATACCATAATACATAGAAAATAAATCAATAAGTATACATATATTATATCATTTATACTCAAATGAATATTATGATGATTTTTTAACACTTATATTTAATACAAATTAGTAAAATAAACCCATATTAAAAAATATTAGAATATATACTAAAAAAAATCAAGAATAATTTTTAAAAGAATGTTCATTAAGGAAAGAAATATTTAATGAAAATATTAAATTTTTTTCTATTAAGAAAAAAAATAATCATGGTTTTTATGCTATTTGTAATATTGACTAAAATGAAGATTTTCATGTTATTATAAATTAAAATGTAACAATAAAATTATCTTAATTGTTTAAGGAAAATAAAAATATAAATAAATAAATAATAATAAATAAAATTTTATAATATAATAATCATCTTTTAAATCAAAATGAATAAAAATCTTCATATTTCATAAATAATATCAATATTGATGATTTTAGTTATATTCCTAACAATTTTATAATCTAGATGGAAAAAAATATTTCAAAATTAAAAAATAATGAAAATGACAATTTAAATACGATGTTTAAATTTATATTTATGTTAAAAGATAATTTACATAATTAATTGATTATAAACCTACATAAATTAGAAATCCAAGATAAATATATATAAATTGATGATTTTATCAATGTAGAAAAAAATTAAAACAATAACAGTATGTGGTAAAATTAATATTTGAAAAATTAAGAATTTAAATTATAATAATAAATATCCAATTTCTGAGATTCAAAAATTTTTCCAATCTACACCACCCAAGGGCTAAGTTTGTTAGGCGAAATATATACCTTACATATTTTTTGGTTCTTTATCATAAAATTAATCAATAATATATTTCATTGATAAAATAAAAATTAAAACTAATAATGTAAACTGAAATAATATTTTTATCATATATAAGATAATATAAATCAGAGATTGTTTTTATATAATTATATATAAATGATTAAAAATGAAAATTAAAAAGTAATAAGTATTTTTGGTGCAGGATTAGCAGCATTAACTATATGTCATGAATTATGTAATTAAGGTTTCAAGATTAATGTATATGAAAAAGATTCATAAATTGGTGGTATGGCAAAAAGTAAAACTTTAAATAATGGTAGAAAAATTTCACATTCATGGAGAGGTTTTGGTTCTTTTTATTATAATTGTTTTTAAATAATGAAATAAATACCATATAAAGATTAATAATTTGATCCATAAAAAGAATTAAATAAAATTATATAAGATAACGAAGTATCGTCATCAAAGATATAAGATAACGAAGTATCGTCATCAAAGATATAAGATAACGAAGTATTGCTAAAGATATAAGATAATAAATAATAAAAAAAAATAAGTAAAAAAATATATGAAATGTTAAATCAAAAAAAAAATAATATTAAAGAATTTTCACTGAAAGAAATTTATAAACATAATAAAGAAAACGACTTATGGATTATTATTAATAATGAAGTTTATGATGTCACAAATTTTATTAAATGGCATCCAGGAGGTAAAAAGATTTTTTTATGTAAATCTCAAAGATTTTGTGAAAATGTATTTAAAAAATAAGGAGTTTAATGGCATTTAACAAATCCTTTGGTATTAAATATATTAGAAAAAATGAAAATAGGAATAGTAAAGGGGACAAATATAGAAAATTTATAACAAAACAATAAAATATAAAATAATGTTTATAATAATTTATAAAAAGATAGACTAAATTTTTAATTTTTATATAATTAATAATAAAAAGTAAAAAAATAACTAAATTTATTGGATTATCCATATATTTCTTTATTATTAATGCGTAATGTATTATCTGATAAAAGAAAATAGTTATATTATTAATAACCTTTGGAACCAAAAATAAAAAAAAACACTACATAATAAAGTCATGATTATCTTATGAAATATATAGCTGGACCAGGTTTTGGTTTGGATATCTAAAATATGTCATATGGTCATTATATGCATTTTATAGAAAAATAATTATAAGGAGGTCATAACAGTTGGTAAGTGCTTAATGGTCCTATATAAGAATAATGGTTAAATCCCTGGAAGAAATATTTACAAGACTAAGGTGTAAATTTTTATTTAAATTCTGAATTAAAAAAAATTTATTATGATAAATAAAAAATAACTAAAGTCATAATATAATAAAATAATAATATCATAGAAATCAAATCAAATGAATATATATTGGCTATAAATCCCAATAATGTTGAAAAAATTTTTATCAAAAGTAAAAAAGATAATTTATTAGATCTTTTAATATAATAGCATAATAAACTTTCTGTTGTTAATAATCAGATAAGTTTTACTATAGGTCTTAATAAAAAAATAAATTTTAATACTAAAACTCCTGGCTTTGTTCTTATGGATTCTCCTTTTAATATAACATGGTATCCTTAAGATTAGATATGGAATAGATATAATGAAAAAAGTTTATGGAGCGGAACAATAATATAAACTGGTTAAAAAGGAATAATATATGGAAAAACAGCACTTGAATGTAATTCAACTGAACTTCGTAATGAAATTTTATATCAATTCTTGAATAGTGATATGCTTTTTAATATGATTAAATAAAATAACAATGGTTATGAGTTATAAAGTTCTGATATAATATATATATAAATATATGATGAATGGAAGTATAATGGTTAATTTTAATAATCAAAAAATAAAAAATGGGTAAATACTATTTTTAATGAATAACATAGACCAGAATAAGAAACCATATTTGATAATTTATATCTATCAGGAGCACATACAAAAAATTCGACTGTAATTTGGAGTATGGAGGGCGCTATAGAAAGTGGTAAACTTACATCCAATTTAATTTTATAAAAATATAACAAAAAATAAACACCAATTCATATTCATGAAAATAATAAGATATTAGTTCCTATAAAAAAAATTGACAATATATTATATAATATGAATTTACCGCATATAATAGACATATTATTATTATTTTTATTTTTATGGCTTACAATAAAAATAACTAAAAAATGACTCAAATAAATTCATCAAAATTATCTTGTATTTTCTTATATCTTTTATTTTATATATTTTTTTTGCTTATTTTATCCAAGAAAAAATATATTTAATTAATACGTGAATATATGGCTTTTCTTTTTTATATTTATTATTAAAATTATGAATTATTAATATATTTATAAAACATTTTATATAAAAAGAATATCAATAATAAAATTTTTATATTATTTTTAATTTTTAACATACAATATATATGTTGTAATAATTTTATTAATATAAAAAAAATAATTTATAATAATATATATAAATTAAAAAAAAAAATAAAATTGAACTTCATTAACATTACCAAGCTACAATAAAATATTAAATTTTATTAGATTCTCTTATGAAATCATAATATAAAAATAAATTATTTTTTGATTATAAAATTTTAAATAATAAAATCATTAACTTAGAATTGTATTTAATTGATCAATATGATAAAAATAAATATCTTTATGTAAAAAATATTAAAAAATTCAATAATTTACAAAAATAATATTTATCTGATAAATAAAATTTATTTGAATATCTTTCGGGTATTGGATCAATATATTATAATATAACAAATGATTCTCGTTTAATATTATTTTATTTTAATCTTGTATAATAATATATTCAATCAAATAATATTGTATATTTTGAAGCTAGAAAATTTTTTAATGATGGAACAATTAAGATTATGAATTACATATTAGAATATGGAATATAGAATATTAAATTTATAATATAATTTGCAAGAAATAAAAAGAATTTTTATGAAGATTTTAAAAATACTATTAAAGATAAAATTTTTATTTATTTTTGTTTGAAAAAAATTATTGTGGGTATTGATTTTGTTGGAGAAGAAAATTAATTCGTTGATATTGATAATAATTCATTAGAATAATTAGCATATCTTTAAATATAGCCAATTTTACATAATGGCGAAGGATCTGAAGAAAAAAATAAAATAAATGTAAAAAAAAATTTATAACTATTATAGAAATATGACAAAATATATAATAAGATTTACATGAACAAGAAATAATTATATAGAATAGGTCATGGTCTTTATTATATATTAAAAAATTCTGATCATAATATGAATGATGATATTTATTTTGAATATTGCCCCATAACTTATATTGTTTCAAAAATAAATATAAAAGAAGGAAATTATGATTAATATAAAAATAATTTAGTTATATGTTCAGATGATTCATAAAAATTTAAATTAGATTTAAATGATAATTATTTACTTATGTAAATGATTGGATAAGATATTTAATATTTTTTTAATAATAATGATAAAATATTTACTTATGTAAATGAAAAATATAATTATGGTTCATATATCAATAACACAATAAATAAGACTAAATTTTAATTTTTTATAGGTACAAATGATTTTGAAATAGATTTTTAATAACTGGAACAAAGTATAACGAAAAATAATTTATAAAATTATGATACATTTTATGCAGTATCATAAGGTTGGGTTTTTATTTTATATTATTTGTTCAAATAAAATGATATAAAAAATATTGTTTTCTATGACGTAAATCCTGTTATGATTTATATTTATGATTTAATATTTAAATTATTAAAAATTTCTAGGACCAGATAGTTTTTTATATAAAATCTTTTCTGTAGAATTTTAAACAAAGATATAAAAAATAATGAAGATATAACAATATTTTTAAACTAATAGATTGATAAAAAAATATATAATACCGTAATAGAAAAATTAAATTTTTTAGATATAAAATCATAATATAAATCTTCAATAATATATAAATAAATTATATATTCATACGCAGTATAAAATAATAAAAGATAATTATATCCATCATTTTTTTATGATCCATAAGGTGATGGAAAATTAGATGGAAAAAAACTTCATACAACACAAAAAGATAAAAGGCAAGAACATTTTATTACAACATTTTATTATAATGTATTATAACCATTTTAAACAGATGATTAATATATATTTTTTCATAGTAAAATATAATAAATATAAAAAGTATAATATATTATATAAAATTTATATCATCTATTAGATGAAAAAGAAAATATTATACATAAAGATAAAATAATTTATATAGATGGTATAGATAACGAAGATTAATTTTATCTTCAAAATGATAAAGAGGTTCTTTTTAAATATATGTAAAAAAATATGATTAAAAATTAAAAAATAAATATAATATCAACAAAATCTGGAATAACATAACTGACATAAACAGATATAAAATATGATAAATATTTTTAGTTGAAATAATATATTAGAAATTTATAATCCAGCATCCCAGAAAAAATATAAAAAGATTATTTATAACTGTAATTATTAAATCATATGAATAATTAAGATATAAAACATAATATTATGATATTAAATTTATCTAAAGCTTAGATAAATCTTATGGATAAAACTCTTGCAAGCGTGACATAAAATTTTATTGTTATGTAACATATAGGAAATGGATAAATTTGGACAAAATCCATTTTAGAAGAACAGTTATAATTTGCAAATTAATAATGGAATAATAAAGAATCTTAATATTATGTTTGGATTATCAGAGTAAATGAAAATTCTGTGGGTATGATATATGTAAGAAAAAAAATTTATATAGAGGTAAGTGAAAAAGAAGAATATTATACTAGATATTTTATACATCCGACATATTAAAATTAGGGAATAATGAAAAAAATTTTAACAGATCTTATTTGGAATTAAGAAATAAGTAAAAATTTTAAAAAATTATATAGTATAATAAATGTTGATAATGAAAGTAGTAAAATATTATCATAAAAATTAGGAAAAAAAATTAAAGATATAATCATGAAAAATAAAAAATATGAAGTTTATGTGATTGAAAAAAATTAAAATTGAATATGATTCAACAATAATAACTTTGATTATTTGTAAAAACAGGTTAAAATGTAAAATTTCCAGGAGTAATATTTCCTCCTATATTTACCGTATCAGGAATTTAACTCATGTCATTTATACTTCCCCTACGAAATTAATTTTTATTTTCTATGTCAAATATAACATTACTACGTTCTTTATCTGTCGGTTGAGCCAAATAATGTCTTTAATTACTTACAGGATTTATTGTTTCATATAGATTTAAAACATTTTATGGATTAGATTGATCTACAAGATATCCTCTATGTTTTTTATTATTTAAAATACGTTAACTACCACATGATTCTGTAAAATCACCTTATTATTCTTAATTAATTTGTTAATTTCTATTATAAAAATATTATTTATAATAATTTTATATTTTTTTAAAATCTGGTTTTGTATTTTCTTACTCAATCGGCGATGAAGTATTATTATCTTATCGACTCCTTTATTTAATAAATTAATTGATATTTACACGTCTTGGTTCCATCTATATACTTCGTAAATCTAATTATTTTCTACCTCCTTAATTTATTAAATCTTATATATCAGATTTTTTTTATTTGTTAAAAATTTTATCTATAATGGGATTAAATAATCTAGCTATGGGATTATTCCCCATATTTTTAGCAATAATATTATCTCTTTCATAATTAGACAGTTAACTTCTATTTGAATAATTTTCTATAGTTACTATTTTATTTTTATAATATTCTTACATCACAGCCATAAATATAATTATAGTAAATAAATAAGTTAGTTCCATAATATATAATTATATACGATAAAAATTAAAATTATTATAGAAGTTATAAAAAATTCTTATATATATGCAAGATACATAACAAATATTAGATACATATAATAAAAAATAAATATTCGATATATTGTATAAATATATACGAATTATATAATATTATGATGTATAATAAATTTAATAAGAAAAAATATCATAATAAATAAAAGATTATAAAATAGTTAAATTAAAACTATTATTATGTTATGTAAATTCATATGACAATATTTAATAATTAATATCAGATATATAAGAAAATAAAATTAAAGGACTTTCTTCTGGGAGTATCGATATAATAAATTTTATATAAAATAATAAAAAATAATAATAAATATTTAATTATTATCAATAATTTTATGAAATGACAAAAGAACGTAAAATTAAATATAAATAAATATTTAATGATTTGAAAAAATTATTAAAATAAAAACTAAAAAATGATATTGATGATATAATTATTACAGGTTCATTGAGCAGGGATGATATAAACATAAAAGATTTGGATATATTATTAGTAAGTAAAAATAATAAATTTGACAGCAGATATGAAAACATTTTAAAAAATTATTTATAAAAATTTAAAAATATAAAAATAAAAACATAATAATAATTCATGTAAATTATTTTTAAAGATAATTTTGATTAATATTAAATTGATATTTGGATATGTAACTAATAATAATTAATTACTTTTAGATTATTCTTAACAGGGCCAAAATATTTTTAAATAATGTTAGCATAATAATTTAAATAACGAGGATATAAAATAAATAAATATTAAATAGAAAATATCAAATAAAATAAAATAATATAAATAAAAAATGAACAAGAAATATTCAAATATATAGATTTTAAATTCATACAATATTAATTTAGGTGAATAAAATATTTTAAATATTAAAAAATAAAAAAATAATAAAAATATTTATAATATATATATATGAGTACAGGAATGTCAGAAACGTTAGCATAATTATCAGGAAAAGAAATTTGGTAATAAGTTGTTTTCATAGGATCTCTATCATATAGTGTTGCAGTAGCAGCTTGGCTACTTTATTCTAAAAGAAGAGAAATACATGTGTTAGTATCAGGGGTTTTAGCAATATTAGCTATGGTAATTTATGGTCTTGATATAATATCAAAAGCTACAAGTAATGATGACGGAACAGTAAAATAAGACGGATTTATGTCATTTTTCCATAATTATGTAGCTAATCAAACTTATATAAATTTAGGAATTTCTATAGGAATAGCGGTTATTTCGACTTTAGGTTTTGTTGAATAATTAACGGGAAAAAGATATTTAGGGTCAAAATCTTCATCCAAAGGATAAAAATCAATTAAAAGATCAAGATAAAGATCAAGATCAAAATCTAGAGGCGGAGGATCAAGATTAAGTTTATTTAGATGATCAATAATCTGGAACATATAATCCTGAATTATTTTTATATTCTTATTTTTTAAATATTTATATATTTATATTTAAAATTTTTTATTTTAATATACTTTTTTTGTCAGATAAAATAAGTATACTACTTTTTTATGGTCCTTGTAGACACGTATTATTTAAAAAAAATGATGTATAATTATTTTAATTATCTCCATTATTATTTTCTAGGGCTCCTTGGATTAAAAAACTATATTATTATTCAAATGAACTATTATATAATGTATCAGAGCCATATAATTTTTATATACCGTATCTGTTTATAGGCATTATTGATTTATTATGACACATTAATTAACTTATCAATGAAACATTTTATGGTAATTATGCTGATCCAATCAATTTTGTAGCTGAATATTATATTATACGATATAATATACGTTACATAAATATTATAGAAACATATTATTCCATATCTTTTATATTGTTATATTATGTTCTGTTATAATCTATATATTTAACATCTTTTAAAAAATATAAATTTTTTACTTGATTGTATATTTATATAACATATTCATAATCTTCAGATATTGATCCATCATCCTAAAATATAATAATTTTTTATTTTTCCACGAATATTTAATCTATAATACTATCTTAAAATTCATAATTAATGTTTATTGTATTTATGAGAAAATTAATTAAATCATTCAATACATATATATTTTACTCATCTGTTTTTATATATCTTAATTATATTTCATGGATATCTTATCCCTCTTTATATATTATATATAAGCCTTCTCTTAATAATTCTGAAGTTATTTTTTTATCAGATTATTGATTTTATATATAATAGGCTATTCCATATAATACTTATTAAATTGACAAATTTTATTGTTAAAGTTTACTTGCGTCTATATTTAATTTTATATACTATGTATATTTATCACGATTTTTGAAAAAATCATTTTCTTTTGAAGGATATTTGATGATATTTTATTAATTTATAAATATATAATCATCAATGTAATAATCTGTTAATTAACTAAGATATTAACTATCAGGAAATTAATCGATACCTAATTCAAATGATTTTGTATAATCACTCAGTTATTTTTTTATTAAAAAATCTTTTAGATTATTAGCTATATTTTCATCTTTACGATATTATTTTTTAAATCTAATAGTCAAGTGATTTACTATTTTATCTCCTTTAGAAATATATGTATCTAGTTATTTTAAAAAATCTATAGAAATTTTTACTGCTGATTCAGCTGCTGTTTTATGAAAAGCATCTATAGACTTTTATGTCACATCCTTTGAAAACGCTTGCATGCATTATAATCCTATACATTCACCAGGTTATATTCTATAATAATTATATTAACGTAATATTTCTTAAAAAATTTTTATCAATTAGATTTTGGTAATATTATATTTTTATACTATAGAATACGATAAATTGTCATATATATATGCTTTAAATATAATTTTATGTTATTCATCTGATTATTTTAAAAAATTATTTAATTAATTATTTTCATCATTGTGCAATATTATTTATAGTTCCTTAAATAATAACTATATTATTTTTTTATATACAGGTATTGGACATTATTAGTTATCATCAGAATTTTAATTTTAAATATTCATAATTATATTATTATAATTTATTGGGTGAAAAAAAATATCTTATATTTCTTGAATTCCAAGACTATATATTTTAGAATATCTTAGTCTATTTCTTATATATATAGCATCTTTATAAAAATCTTTAATAGTGTTATTTTAAGTCTGAAATAATTTTTATATTTATGAATCATTCATTTTTATCAAATTCAAAACCTATCTTCTTTGATATTTTAAGTCTATAGAATTTCCTCCAAAAACTGTACTGAGTAAAAATTAATTATTGACCAATAAAAAATTATGATAACTAGTATTTATTGAAGAAAAAAATTAATCTAATCTTCTATTTATATATCCTGGTATAGCTGTTTTGAATTTTTATGTTACAAAACCTAAACGTCCAAATGCATTTTATGATATATAATCTGATTATGAATTAATTCCTTTATATAATCCATCAAGTATAGTGTTATTTTCAGCAAGACCATATTTGATAGGATGATATACAGTATATCTTCCATGATCTTTTGGAAACATATTTTATCCTTCTAATTAAATTCCAAGATATTATAGAGAAAAAATATGATTATTTTTTCCTTTAGATCCTGCTTTTAACATTTTTAAATATCCATTATTTAAATCATCATGCTTAGTGAATGATTCTAAAACCAGATTTTCTTTTTCTTATGCAAACTTACTTGTTTACATTATTATAAATTAAGACATATATTCTCCAACATCTTATTTGTTATTTGGATTCATTAACATTTTACTAGCATTTAATTATATTTCCTCATCTAATTATTAAAAATCTTTTGTCATCTGATTAAAATCTATATCTGCTTTACAATGATCTATAATCAATGTTTTGGAATAAAGTGTTATGACTTGAAATGAAAAACATTAAATATTTTAAATAAATTATTTGGTTTTTATAGCTCCATATAAATAATAATAATCTAAGAATAATTACATCAAAATTTTAGAATTTATAGGATGTTATATATATTTATCTATTAAATCATTAGGTAAAAGATATTCAAATAATTCTCTACCCATATATTTAGATTTATATGGTAAAATTTTATCACTTATTACACGTTAAAATAAATACAGAGTATCTCTTCGAGATATTTATTTTTCAAAGCATTCACTTGTGAATAAATAAATACCAAATGGAGTATCATGATTTGGTTTTAATACTATATTATTATCATTCAAATTAGTCATTCTATGATCAAGCGTACAAAGTATTTTTGCAGCTTCAGCATTCTAATTATTAACTAAAAAAACAATTTGCATTTCATCCCCGTCGAAATCTGCATTAAATTAATCTGTTATAGCATTATTTAATTAAATTACATCATTTTCTATAGGTTTTATTTTGACATAATTAATACTATAGAGATGTAGACTTGGTTGTCTATTTAAAAGACATCTTTCTCCTTATAATGGATGTCTAAAAACTATTTCACCCACAGATAATTTATTTGTTGTCATAATAGAATCTATTTTTGCCATATTATCCATACCAGGATTTATATTTTATATTTTAAATTTTCTAAAATTTCCATCAACCATGCGTTAAATATAATTTGCACCAGGATATTTATTTCCATTATTAACCAGATTCTATAAAATTTATATATTTTATGGTGTGACTTTTACAGGAACAGATAAATTACTCAATATTTTTATAGGAACGTTAATTTCATCTATTTCTATATCAGTAGAACAACCAATAACCGTTCTACCACTATTATCAACTCTTTTCTACATTATATTAAGTCTAATTACACCATTTTTTGCATTAATTTTTTATTTATAAGAATTTTTATTAATTTTTTTTGATTATTCTTCTTATTCACCAAATATTTCATTAATTATATTATAAGCTTATTCTTGATTTATAAATTAGGAAAGCTAGTTTTTGATTAGACTTTAATATAATTATGTTAATTAATTTTAAAAACTTTTTCCTTAATCAAAAGTACCCGGATTTAATTAAGTTCTTATATGATGTGGCGGTATAGGAAAATAATTAGTAAAAATTAAATCTTTAGGACGATATGTTAAATTTAAATAATATCTCAACTCGTGTTGATTTATTCTTTATAAAATATTTAAAACATTATCTATTTCTAAAACATCATTATGACCAGATTTAAATTCAATTTGATAATAAGGTATAGATTTATTAAATTTTAATTATACCAGAGGTTATTCTGCCAAACAATATGTACAAGTTTTTTTTTTAGATTTTTCTGCTAAATCTTATAATATTTATGATTTAGATAACGTATTGTTATTTATATTATTGGGAATATTTTAAAATACTTTTTGACCTAAAATTATTTAAGAACATTTTAGACAATAAATTTATAAAAAAGTTTTTATTTGCTTTACAAATATAGGATTATAGAGAGGTTTGGCTAATTCAATATATCCAAAGTGTCCTGGACAGTTTTATCCATCGAGATTACAAGAAATACATAGCGGATCATTATATACAGACGAGCCTAATCTAGCATCTGATGCACTCGAATACTATTTTTTAATATTATTTTGTCCTTATTATTACTCACCCAACTTGATCCCGACACGGGCGTAATCTTCATTAGGTACAACCGAAATTTCAAATCCACTTAATTATTATGTATTATTATTCATTTATATAATATAATATTCTGTTCTAAATAAATTTATTTCAATTTTTTATAAGAAAAAAAATATATAAAATTAACATAGTATTGTTATTAAAAATATAAGATAAAAAAATATATGAAATATTTATCATTCCAATTAATTTTAAATATAATTTATAGCATTTTTAAATGATTTTGGTTATATTTCCCCTATATTGATTATTATATTATTTAATATTTAATTTTTATTCAATAAAGATTCTTTAATTATTTAATCCTTTTCTTTTATTTATTTGTCTTTTTCTATAAATATTTATAATAATTAATCTTATTTATCTCTTATATAATCTTCTTTTTCTTATAATTTTTCATAATTTTTTTATAATTTTTCATTAAGTTTCTCAATTTATATTTTATTAGATTCACATATCTTGATATATTAATTTTCTCTGTTATCTAATTCTTATTGAAGATTTTCATAAATATCTTTATTAAGTAAATATATTTATAAAACATCATTATTATAAGTATAATATTCCTTTGAATCTTTGATATTTATATTATATTATCTCATTTAATTATGTATAATATCTTCTTAATCATTTTATTGAATAGGAAAACTATAAATAAATTCGAGTTATGGATCTTGAAAAAACTTTTTAGATTCATATACAAGACTTCTTTCTCGTATCTTTGTATCTCTTTTAGTTCTTCCTATTTTAAAATATTACCTCTCTCCATCTATAATTTTAAATAAATATAATTTTATAGAATCTTTTCTAGGTTTTATATATGAATCTTTTAATTATTATAATTTATTTTAAAAATCTTTGCTTAGATTATATTTATCTATTATGATATTTTTTTCATTTATTTATTTTTTTATTTCTTCCTCTTAATTATTTAATTTTTCTAATAATTTTTATTATTCATCTATTATTTTTCTTTTTTCGTTTATATCTTATTATTATTTTTATATTATTTTATCACATTTTTATTTTTCAATATATAAATCTTTATTATTTATTTCTAATTTTTAATTCTAAATTTATAATTTTTCATTATTTAATTAAATATTAATAATATTATTTTATAGCATTTTATAAAATATTTTATATCTATTAAAATAATAAATAAGAAAATCCCTATATTTAGATTCATATTATAATAATATCTTTAAAAGTCCTTATTATGTAAGTAATGTTAACTTATAATTATGTTTCTTTTTATCTAAATTTTTTTATATTTTTGCCCTGCCAAATTTAGCAGGGCAAAAATCTTTATTTTCTATTTCTATGTAATCTATATCTTCGATAAACCCTCTCATTTTTTTATTCTTAAAATTTGTTTTATCGTCTTTATAATTATATTTTTACATAATAAGTTCTACATCATATAATAAATCTTCTGTTTTTATATATTCTTTAAACATATTATTGTATTGTAATATTTATTCCAAACTATATTATTATATTATTTTATATTCTTGTATTTATTGATTATTTTTCATAAAATTATATTCTTATATTATTTAATCGTCATCACAAGAAAAATATTATATTTATTATTCATCTTTTTATATTATTTTTGACATTATTTTATTATTTTATTATTCTATTTTATTTTATATTTTTTGTTCATCCCCACCTAATTTTTATTTTTAACTTTTTATATATTTTTTATATTCTTATTATAATTTTAATACTTCTTCATATATTTCTTATTTTTTTCTTTTAAGAAGTATTTATTTAAAACATTCTAATGATATTTCTATTATATCTTTTTAGTTTCCTTATGGATATATTTTATCTTCTTTATACATTGCATAATCTTCATCTTATTTTTAAATTATATTATAATTTCCTTAAAACTTTATCTAGATTTATATTAAAGATATTTATTAATAACGTTATATGGAATAAAAATATTATTTTACACATAAAGTATTAAATCATTTTATATTTCTTTATTTATATTTAAGTCTTTTATATTTTTCAAATAATCATAAAATTTCCTATCTTTAAATATCTTATATTAATCTTATAAAATTTTATATTATTATTTATATTTTTCAACTTATTTATTTTAACTTCTAATCATAAAAATTCCTATAAAACATTTAACACTCATGCTTATATGCATTGAAGGATTAAGACCTTTAATTTTTTCATCATAAATTACTTTATAATCTATATTTTCTTTATAATTACTTTATAATGTTTATTTAAGATTAGATTAATTTGCATACAATAATATATTTTATACTTTATCATATTAAATAAAATTATCTGGATATTAAATGATTTAAATAAAAATATTTATTAAATCATCTTTAATTTTAATTTAATTATTCGTCAGGAATTATTAAAAACTTTCAGACATTATATAAACTATATTATTTAAAATATAAATTAATTTAATATTATATATGTCAAAGTAAACATAAATATTAGAAATAATCCATTATTTAAATAATTTTGTAGCATTAATCATTGCTGTCTTATTTATATATTCTAATAGATAATAAACGGATAATTGGTTTTTCTAATTTAAAAACAATAACATTTCGTGTTAGGGATCATAAATGTCAATAGCTATATTATTTATTTTATATTTCATTGGAATAATAATAACAGCCTCTATGGATAATGAATTAGAAAAAACATAAAAAATGCAAAGTTCCATATTTTTATTAGTATTAATTACATTTCTTATGGCTTAATTATTGAAGAAAAAAAATCAGGACTAGAAAAAATAATTTACAGATTATTTTGCCTATTATGTAGCTATATATGTAGCGGTTTCATTTATTTCTATTATATTTTAAACATTTTAAGAAAATTTTACATAATAATAAAATTTCTCTAAATAAGTAATTTCATAAAAAATAAAATAAAATATTTGAAAAAAAAGTATAATAAAATATAAAAAGTTTTTATATCTTTTTATATATGAGTTTATTAAGAATAGAACATAATAGAGCAAGTATTTCATAAATGCAAGATGTTATGGAAAAAACTTTTAAATCATTAATTTATATACCTCTTATAATATTATTTTTAGTCAACCAGGGAAGAAATAAAGAAGGAGAAATTGTAAATACTAGATGGGGAATTTAAGTTAAAAAAATTAGTTCAAACTGTACTGGAACTCATTTATTTGTTTTAATTATGTTAGAAGCTTTAGCAACCCTGACTTAAAATGATTCAACACTTTATTATATAACTAGAATATTATAATATTTAGTAACTCTATATATGCTTTTTAGTACTATGGATTATGTATAAAATTTCAGAGATACATAATCAGGAATAGGATAAGCAATAATGATTTTATTAGGTTTAATGTATGCCGCAGCTCCATTTGTATTAGTCTGGCTTGATCATTAAAAATTCAAAGGTGAAGGATTCGTACAACAGAATGATATAATGAAATTAACAAAAAAAATAACTAATTAGGTAGTAAGTAATGATTAGGAAGATAATTAATCTTCCTCTGATGTCGATAGCGAAGAAATAAGTTTAAAAGTTCCTCCAATAATGCAAAGATAAATATAATAGGATGTCTAATCAGAAGTAGAAAAAAAATTACCTTCTGCTGATTCAGAAGAAAAAGATTAAATCGCTGCCGATGCATAAAAATAAATCATGAGAGAAATTGTAAAAAAATCTGATGTAGGACATATGGTTGTTCCTACAAAAATGGCATCCGCAATGAAAATTAATAGAGTAAGTAGTTGTCGTTAGAGAAATTCTTAGAATAAATTATGTTACGATGGGGATTAGCTTTAATTGGATAATTTAGTTTCTATGGGTGATAAAACTTATGATACTGATGATTAACATAGTATTAAATAATATTTAAAAAATTATAGATATACAGCAAATGTTGCTGATAAATTTGGTTTTAATAATCTTTTACACAGAAAAGGATGTAATGATAGATAGGAATATTTAGCTGCAGGAATAGAATTAGGAAAAAAAAAGAAAAAAGTTTGATCATAATTCTTTTATTTATTATAACAAATCTTCTAATTCTTATTTATTTATTTTAAATATTTTATCTAATTATGGAAATTATTTATTTATATCAGAAATTTATGTTTCTATATTTTTTAATTTTTCCTCTTACTCCTCTTTTGTATATTATGGTTAATATTCTTATATTTTTTTTTCTACATTTTTTAATTCTTCCATATCTGTTTAATACGTCTCATTTTCTCCTATTTATTATAACATTTTTTCTAAAACATCCTTATGGTGTTTTTTATATATAATGGATTCATATATATCTGACCGATGTTCATATTTTTTACAATAAGATTTAATTTTATTTAATATTTCAATAAAATATTATTTATTTTTTCCATTATTCTCTTCCAACCATTCTTTCTCTCGTTTTAACATTTTTAACTCCATTTTTTATTCTAAAATATCATATTTTTTTCTGTTTAATTATTTTATTTAATTTTTAATATTTTGCTTTTCTTAATCTAATTCTGTTGTGGTTATTATATTTAAAATTTTTTGTATTTTTTCTTCACATTTTTTAATATCTTTTAAATTTTCATCAGATGTATTTTTATATTTTTATGTGGTTTTCTCTGCATTATAGACTAACAAATAAAGCTCACTTAAAATCCCTTTAATATTAAGTTTTTTATTTTTTATATATCCATTTTATAACATTTATTAATTCATTTCTTCCAGTTTTTATTTTTCTTAATCTTCAATTTAATTAATCTCTTATTAAAGTTATTTTTTATTTTATAAAACATCATTATGTTCTTTTTTTTTATTATCATAAATTTGTTTTTATTGTTATATTTCTTATTCCTATTTATTTACTTTTTATTATAATTAATTTAAGTTTTCCTGAGAATATTGATTTATTTTAAAATCAAGATTATTATTATCATTTATGATTTTTTTAATATCATTTTGTTTATTATATATATCTCTATTTAATTTTTATACATTCTATTTTTTCTAAGATTCTTTATTTTTTAATTATTAATTTTATTCTTCTAAATCTTTTTATTTTTATTCTGAATTTTATTTCTATATTTCTAATTTTTCTATTAATTATTAAATATACATATATAATATACATTCATAAAATATCTACTTTTATTTAATTACATAATGTTTTAATATTTTTTTATTTATCTATATCATTTTTTAAAATTTCATTTTCTTTTTTTAATTACCCCACACTATTAAATCTTTCTGTATATTATTTATATAAATCTTGTTAATTTTAAATATCTTTTTATAAATATTCTAAATTTTCTTTTTCTGATTATAATATTCTATTTATTTTTTATATCTCAAAATTAATTTCTTATAATTTTTAATTGTTTTTTGTAGGGGCAAAATATAATTCGTGATCTTTATCTTCTCTCTTTTATAATTCTTATTTTTTTTATTCTTTTTCTTATTTTAATTTTATTTCTTCACTCTTTAATTTTTCATATTTCTATTTTTATTTTTCATATTCCTATTCTTATTTTTCATATTATTTTTAATTATTTTATACATCATTATCTAATTATTATACAGATAATAGTAATTATTCATTTTTCTTTTTTAATTATTTTATTTTATTTTAATTTTCTTGTAATTATGTTATCTCGTCTGATAATTTTTTTCTCTCCTCGTGGGGCATATGATAATATTATTATCTATATTGTTCTATATCATTTTTTATTTTTTGATCTTTTATATTATAATCAATATCATGTTCTTATATTAAATCTTATTAATATTAATCAAGTTTTTATTTTTCTTAATCAAATTCTTATTAAATTAAATCTTATATCTTTGATAACGATACTTCGTTATCTTATGATTCGGAAAATATTAATTATATTTCATTTATAATATTTATTTTTTTTATTTAATGTTTTATTTTTTCTATTAAAATTTTATATTAAAATTCATATAATTCTTTCCATAATTATTATTTTTTATATTAAATATCATATTAATTTTTTTCATTCTCATAATTATCTATTTATTATTAAATTGATTCTGATTAATCTATTAGTTATTAAATTTCCTATTGTGATAATAATTCTTAACTTTCTAATTATATTAAATCTTATTAATATTAATTTATATTATTTTATTATTGTTATAAATAATCCATCAAAATTTATTTTTAAATATTATGTGGATATTATTATGTTAATTATTTTATGGTATAATTTTTATCTATTTGAAAATCTATTTTAGATTTTTAACTTTTAATTTTTATTTTTTATATCTTATCAATTTATTTTTTTATTTTATCGTATTTTTTTTTTCTTTCATTTTATATATTATATTATTCTGTCAGCTATTATTATTCCTGTTATTCTTATTATTGTTATGTATTAAATTCTTATTGAAATTAAGTTATTTATTCCTAAATTTCTGTTAACTATTATTCATAATTTTCTTAATTTTCCTCAAAATCTAAAAGATATTTTTTTATTTATTCTTCTTGCTGGTATTTTTTTTTACTAATTTCAAATTCATTATTATCTTCTAAATTATTTAAATCTCTAAGATATTAATTTGTTAATTCGTTATCATCATTAAACATTACTGTTATTTCATATTATGTTTTTAATTTTTTTTATTCATGCCTATATTTAGATTTTTTTATATTTAATTATAATTAATGTAAATCCCATAATTAAAATTTTAAATTATTTTTTTTACTATCTATTTCTTATTATTATTTTCTCAATTCTTATTCTCTTTCTATTCTTTTAAATTTTTCCTCAGGACTTTCTATCCAATCCTAAAATACAGGAATCATTCCTATAATAAAAAATATTAATATTATACCAAAAAAATAATATAATAAACGTTTGTATTACATATATATAATTATATTTTTAAAACTTGTTCTTAAATCATTTTTTTTCTTATTTTTTCTATGTTTCTGGTTTCTATTCTTTTATCTCTTCTTTCTCTATTGGTGGATTTTTTATATTATGTTCCTAATATTTTTTGTTAAATTCTATCCATTAATCTATTTCGTCTTTTTATTCTTGACTCAAATTAATAAACATGGTTTTAGCTTTTAAATTAGCTATCTCTGTATCTAATTCTTCTTTTGTACCAGTTTAAACCACTTAATCTATTTTTTAAACAATATCATCAAGCTTATTATCTGTTCCCTAACCATAAGCACTAATTACTTTTCCTAATACCAACATTTTATCAGGTATTCTAAAAGTTTTTTATTTTGGCTCTGCATAATATTATTTTCCCGTCATAAAACCTGCGGTAAATATCACAGTCATAAATATCAATCCTAATATAATATTTAATGGCATATATAATATAATTTTTATATTATTATTATATTTATTAAGTTAAATAATTTAAAACATTTTTATGGGATTTAGGATCTAAATTTTAAATCTATATATAAAGTTATTTATCATATTATTTTTATTTAAGGATAATTATTTTATTAGATCATCTTTTTCTATAATTTATTAATCTTTTTATTATATTTATTAAAGTAATTTTATCTTATAGAATGTTAAATTCTTTTTATTTAGTTTAAATTTCATAATAAAAATTATCTAATTCTTTTTATTTATTATCTAATTCTTTTTATTTATTATATAATTCTTTTTATTTATGTTTAGATTATCTAAAATTATCCATTAATTCTTAATTTAAAATTTTATTATCCTCAAGAATTTATATATATTAATTTTCCCTATTTTATAATTGCTCATATATATCCTCATATAATTATTTATTATCCAAATAAATTTATAATACATTATCATTGTAAAAATAATATTCTGATAAATTATTAATAGTTAAATTATATTATTTTATTTAATTATGAATTATAGCTTCTTATTTGTTATATTATATTAGAAAATAATATATAAGTTCCATCTCTATATTTTTTATTTTAATCTTTTAGAAATAAATGATATTCTTTTTTGTACATATAAAATAATTTTTTAAATTAGGATACTTTTATATTATTTTTTCTTATTAATAAAAATTCTTAAAAACATTTATTAGTTATCCATATATCTAAACATTTAGTTGTACTATGTTATCTATGAATATATTCAATAGTATAATCAACATTAATATAAAATTCTCTTTCCAGTGCTTTTTTTATATCCGATGCCGAATGATAACAAAGAAATTCATTAAATATTTCATAATTTATAAAATCATTTTCATCATAAATTAAATCAAATAATCTATTTATTAGATTTTTATTAATTTAGATTTATGTTTTATCTTGCAAGTATTATATAAATTTTTCTTTTTCTGATTACATTATATGAGTATTTATTTCTTTTAGATATAATTTTTATTTTTATATTTATTTTTTTGTTATATATGAATAAAAATATTCCATCTTTACAATCTTTAATGTATTTTGATTTTTTTAAAAAAATAAATCATGATTCTAAGAACCCCTTTGGTTATGAATCTTAACGAGTGTTGTTTATAGCCAAGAGCGGGAGTGGAAAATCATGGATTTTACGACAATTGCTCTATGATTTGATATTTTTGTTCAATTAAACGACAATTTTTTGCCCCACGGAATTAGAATAGTCATTTTATAAAAAATTTGTAGCCTCGCCAACTATTTATCTTGAACCAGATCTTGATATATGTTAAAATATAATCAAAAAACAAGTTATAAAAATATGTAATATTACAAAAGATAAATCTTAATATAATAATCCAATATTCAAATTTATACCAAAAAAATTTCATCCATTAATAAAAAAATTAGATACGGAGGTGGTTTATAAAAATTCTGATTTAAAATTCGATACAAATTAATATAATAAATAAATATGTTTATAAAATTTATTTAATTATTTTTAAATACAACATAGAATAATTTAAAAAATATTATCGTTATATAAAAAAGGTAAAGAAGATATTATATGTAATCTTTTAGATATAAAACCTAATTAATATGATAATATAGATGAAGATAAAATAACTATGATAATAAAATATAAATTATAATAAATGAATCCTACGCATTGTTTAGTTTTTGATGATACTGTTAGTGATAATAAATTTTTAAAATAACCTGTTATGAATGCGTTATTAATGTAAGGTAGACATGCATAAATTTCTGTTTTTTTAACAACATAATATTTAAAAAGTGTTGAAAGTAAACTTAGATCAAATTTTAATTTTATCATAATATCTTAACAAGATAATAGCGATATTGTCCTTTAGTTAAAAAAATAATATGCTGCGTTTCTTGGAAAAGGTGATATATTTGAGAAATTAATCGATCATTATACAAAAGATTATGGATGTTTAGTTATAGATAATTTTAATAAATATGACAATTAAATTGATAGAATTAAATATATAAAGGCTAGTAATTTAAATAAATAAAAATTTATAATGGGGAGTTTTAAATAATAAATATTATTTTAAATAGGACCAGAAATGGATCCGCTGGCAGCATTTGGCATAGATCCTTAAGAACTGGGCGAGGAAGAAAAAAAATATTCAGATTAGGATGAAGATTAGAAAATAACATAATATTTATAAGACAATATTGTTTCTATGATGAGTTAAAATTGAATGGAAAAATTGAAATTTTTTTTCATTTACAATATATATACAATAGTTATATAAATGAACCAAACGACAATAAAAAATAATAACATTATTAACATGAATAATAAAATAAAAGTAATCTCTGCTCCTAAAAGTTTTACACCTAATTTAACTTTAAAAGTTATAGATAATTCTATATAAGAAATTATTATGTAATACTTATTAGATAATGGTAACTAATTTAGTATTTTAAATCTCAATGAACAAAATAAAATAATAATAAGATTATCTAACTTTTAAATGGAATTAATAATAAAAAATAATGAAGTTTTGTATATTAATATTAAATGTTATAAAGTTATGGTTCCATTAGATAAATATTATGTCTTACAATAATAATTTAATTAAATGGATTTTAGATAATTTAGTTGTAATTAATATATTATAGGTGATATATACATGAATTATAATTATGAAAAAATTAATAACATTTAAATGTAAAATAGTAATAATAATGAAGAATTTAAAATATAATTTGAAAATTATCTTTAATAGGAATAATAAAGAAATCTTTTTAAATATTTAAAGAATTAAAAAGCAAGAAGAGCATCAATAGCATTTATAACAGATGAGAAATAAAAAATTCAAGATTATTTTATCATTTAAGCTTTTTATGGATAAACTTAATACATTCCATATAATAAAATTCCCAAAGAATTTAAAACAAGATTATAAAATAATTTAAATCATGATAGTAAAAATTATTTTTACTGTTGTCATTATAATTCTCAAAAACTTGTTGATAATATCTTATTAAATGATGTTTTGACTCTTAAAAATACTTTATCGAAATATGATTTTTCAAATGTTAGAATAGCGCCATTTGTTACTTAATTTTGTCCAATTTAATCAATACCATTAAATACACAGTAAAAATTAAAATTAGCATATTTAAATTTTGAATTAGCTTTAAAATATGATGATATATTATTTTAATAATTTGAAAATTTGTATATCAATAAATAAAAATAACAAATATTAGATTTTGAAACATAAGAATTAGTTGATATTTCAAGATATTCTATTAAATAAATTATTGAAAATACATTTCATGGTTTAGAACTTTATATATGTCCTTAATTTTATACTTTAATATGGTTTTAAAAATATTATAATCAAAAATAAGGTATTAATTCTGAAATTAATGATATGATATTAAATTTAATTACTAAAAAATTAGATAATTTAGATACTGAATATCTCAATACATTATGTTTTTTTATATTAAGAACATTTGATACTGAAAATTTAGAATAAGAACAAATATTCTAAATGTTTTCATTAGTTGTGCATTCTTAGATTCCTGATAAAATAGAGGAAGAATAATTTTAAATTCTTAAACAATAATAAGAAATTTAAGAATTAAGAAAATATTTGTGTTAATAACTAGCTTATGAATTTAATAATAGTCTCTAAAAATATAAGTAATATTCGTTAAAATGTTTTGAAGAGTTTAAAAAGAAAAAAATTAATAAGTTATTTGAGAAAAAAAATCAATCTCTGGATAAATATATGTAATATATATTTAAAATTCATAAATGTAATGTTGAATAAAATAATGAACTTAGAATGGTAAGATATCATGATTAATAAATATATTCTATGAATTTTCAAGAAACAACAAATTATATAGATTATATTCTTAAAAACAAAACCTTACCTCAATATGCATAATAATAATAAAATAATGTTGATAGTATTTAGTAAATAAGAAATAATCTTTAATAATTTTGCTAACTTAGTTAAGAAAAATAATCTTAAATTTTTGGAAATTTATTATATCCAAAAATATTAGAAATATTGACTAAAATATAAAAATAAGATCTTGTATCAAAAATTACAGGAATGCTTATAGATCATTAAGTTTTTGATCCAAAAGATATCTTAGAAATATTAGAAGATTAATAAGAATTAAATGAAAGAATATAAGAAGCTTTAGAATTATTATCTTAGTGAATAATTAAATTTGTATATTATTATTGAATTTATATATTATTATTGAATTTATATATTATTATAATTATTAACCAGCATATTATAGGCAGCTGGAGCCGAAAACTTTGTTTTCAATATTTTTTTTACTTTATTTTATAAAAAGCACATTAAGGAATATTTATTATATCAAAATTATTTAAATATTATCCATCATCTTAATTTATATTAGATATATTATATATTATACAATTATAATATTATTCAAAATCCTTTAGCATTTTATTGTTATTTTCTACAATTTTTTACATCATATTTTATTAATAATTTTTATTATAAAAATCTATTAAGAAAGATATTGGAAATTAATCTTAAAAAAAATCTTATTATTATATAAAAGATTTAAAATACATATCTTTATCAAAATAAAAATTCTCATACATTTATTATAATTAAAATATAATTATATCTTTTTTTTATTATTAGGATATTTATTATTATTAAAGAAAATCTTGATGATCTGGATTATGCGCATATTTTGTAATTTATAATGTTCTCCAATTAAAAAAAGTTTAACAATTTTTACACCACATATCATTACACCCAGAAGATTTTATAAGCCAAACTTAACATTTAGGACATTATTTATATCCTTCTTTTATCAAATATTATTTTTATTCTTATTCTTTTTATATGCAATCATGTTCATAAAAATTATCTTTGATTATATTATTGCAAAAATTACATGTATAGCATTAACATTACATACAAAATCCATCATTATTTGTCATCTGATCACATTCTTTACATTTATTTAATTTTTATTATTCCATATTTATTTCTTATTTTTACTATGATTCTTATTTTTATTCAGAGTCTGATTATTTATTTTTTAATATTTTTTTTATTTTTTTTATTATTTGATATTATTTTATATCATATATATTATAAATATCATCATTATAAAGTTCTCTTAGGTTAATTAATATTTTATCTATATCACAATAATTATAATCGAATTATTTTATTTTTTTTAATTTGTTATATAATTGATCAACATAATCTACATATACAATTATAGCAGTAAATTCATAGTCATTAATTATACAATTATATATTCGCTAATTATTTTTTATTTTTTAATTAAATGAATTATTTTATAATTCTTGTATTAATTTATTTTTATCATCTAATTTTAATAATTTTTTTATATATTTAAAAATATTTTAATCTTAACTATCTATAAAAATCTTAAATTCTGTATGAAAATATAATTTGATTTTTTACAATATAATCTTTATTTATTAATATTTAATCATTTGATTTTGATTTAACTATTTTTCATATTCATAAGAAAATTATTTTTTTAATATTTTTTTTATAAATTTTGAGTTTGGAAATATATTTTATATCTAATTATAAGAAATTTATATTTTACAGTTTATACATTATATTTACTAACATTATATTATATATTATCTTAAACAGATTCTACAACACAAATAATCACAAAAAAAACATTTAAATTTACATATATCATCAAAACATACAGAACATTATTATTTTTATATTATCATTTTTTTTTATAATTTATAAATAATCTCTAATTATTATTATGAAAGTATATAAGGTGTTTATAAATTTTCATTAATATCATCAAATAAATATATATATTGGGTATTCATTTATATAAAATGATTTTTTATAACATAAAAAATCATGGATGATAAAAAAAATTATCAAAAAATTATTATATTATGTCTGGTTATATATTTAATTATTCTATTATATTTGGTTATAAATTTTAGTATTGTATGTTTAATTATTCCATTACCATAGATTTTTATTTTTCTAATATTTTATTTCTACATATAGGACAAGTATATTATTATTCAATCCATGGTAAAACACATGATTCATGAAAAATATGTTTACATTATAATTAAATAATACTTTATTCATTATCAATTTTAGAAATACATATAGAACAATCATCAAAAAATTATTTCTCAGTAGAATGTTTTAGATATTATTTCCAATAATTTTTTATAATTTATTAAAAATAAATATTTATCTAATCATTATTATTAAATTCTTTCTGTAGTATATTTTATAAATCATTAACATATGATAATATATATTATTCTATATTATCATCATTTACATTATAATCATATAAAAATAATGTTTTTATTAAAATTTCTAAATTATCTTTATTTTCAATTTTTTCTTCAGAAATCATTTGTTAAAAAATTTTTTTATAATTTTCTTTCGGTGAATTTTATGTAATATTATTGAATATATCTGATACTTCATACATATTTATTTATATCATTTTATATAATACATATTTTAAAATCAATTTTTATTTTATTTTTAAATTTTTTTTATCAATATTTTATTATTTTCAAGTATATTATAAATTATTTATTTTTCTATGCCGATATAAAATAAAAAAAGATAACAATCGTTTATATCAAAAAAAATAAATTTATTAATATCATCAGAACATATACAAATGTTATTGAGATAGTATTTAAAATCAATATCTTTAATATTTATATTACTAAATAAATATGTCAGAGGACATAATTCAAAAATTAAATTTTTATGTATTTAACCTTTACGTGACATATACGCTACACCATGTCCTATTCTTCTAAATTTAAATTATTTTTTAAATTATTTTAGATATATTATATTATAAAGAACATTAATATAATTATTATCCTAATTTCCTTCCCCGTTATGTAATATAGGTTATATGTTAAAATTTTATAAAATTTATGTGTCTTCTTCGTCTATATTGATAAAATTATTTTCTTAACCGACAAAATCTATTCCAATAATAATTTTATTTTTCACATAATATATAAATTTTTCATTTCTTAATGTGTTTTTGAATTCTTATAAAAAATTTTTTTTATTTTTTGGAAATTATATTATAAATTCTAAATTTTTTATATTATTATTTAATATATATTTAAAAATTTTTAAAGCTCTATCAGAAAATTAAATTCTACAACTCATAAATATTATATTATTTTGTTTCATATAGTATAATAAAGATTATAGATAAATTTCTTATAATAAATCGTTATGAATTAAATTATAATAAATGCATTTTTATATTTTAAAATATTAAAATAAATTTTTATTTTAATTATATAATTATTGTTAAAGTTAATTAAATAATTTAACATGATCAAAATATTTATATATTTTTTATTTTGTATTCTATTTTTGTTCCTAAATAAATATGTTTAATTTGATAAAATTATTATTTTTTAGAAAAGAAAAATATATTTTATTACTTAATTCATGATCTTATTATCTTAAGTATTATAAAAAAACATCATAAGGAACTGATGACGAATAATGACTATGAAGATCTATCTTATCTTATTTTTTAATTTTATCATATAATTACATGTTATTATATTTAAATATTTTAAATTATTATATTTTTTCATGATCTATATATGTCTAATTCATTATATAAAAGAATTCTATAATCAAAATAATTTTTTTCATTTTTATATATATGAATCTAAAATATTTTTTTCTGAGTGTATCTTTGTTGTCATTTATGGGTTTAATGTTATATATTATGAAAAAAAAAAAATTAAGTGAATAATATTAAAATTTTGATATTTCAAAATTACGAGATTGGATAAATTTTGATTATAATTATATTGTGGAATAATTATCAGATTTTGAATTATAATAATTAGATATATAATAAAAAATTTATTTTAATAATTTAGCATTAAAATATTATAATGTGAATTGTTCTAAAGTTTAATGCATAAATATACAAGCTTAATTAACAAAAGAAGTTATTGACACGTACAAGTATAATATATAAAATAAAAATTATCATAAAATTATATTATTAATTAGATTATGGGAAACAACTAATATATATTTATCAGAAGATGATGATGAAATACATAAAATTATATATTTTTTATTAATTTTACCATTAATAAAAGAGTTATAAAAATATTGATTTTTTATTTTTATTATTCTAAAAAAAATATAGCTTTATATACATGACCGAATAATATAATTTGCTTGAAAAATTGAGAAATATTTATGATATGAATTTAGATATATCAAATGATGTTTTATATGATATTTCTGAAAAATATTAACAATAAAATATTGATCACACTAATATATAATATGATTTATTATCAGAAATTTGTGCATACATGATTATATAAAATCCTGAATTATAATATTTGGCTGGAAGAATAATAGCATATTAAATATTAAAAGAGCAAGAATAAAAATAGGATAAATAAAATATAAAATTAAATAATAATCATATCAAGGGATTAAAAAAATATTAATAATAAATATAAAAAATATTAACATAATATGATAAATATAATTATACTTTTGATTTTTTTTCCATGAGAACATTAAAAAGAGGTTATTTATTAGATGGAGAAAGTCCTGTGTAAATGTTTATTAGAGTATCTATATAAATTAGTTCAAATCAAAGTGATTTTATGTACAATGTAAATTCTATGTTAAATAAATTTTATATTCATGCAAGTCCTACTTTATTTAACAGTGGTCTTGAACGTCCGTAATTATCATCATGTTTTTTGTTATAAATGCATGGCGATAGTATTAAAAGTATTTATAAAACTTTATCAGATTGTGCATAAATATCTAAATATGGTGGTGGTATTGCCTTATCAATTTCTAATATTAGAGCACAAGGTAGTATAGTATAAAGTACTGGTGGAAAATCTTCTGGTATAATTTAAATGTTAAGAGTTTTTAATGAAACTTGTAGATATGTAAGTTAATCATAACGTCGTAAAGGTTCTATAGCCATATATTTAGAACCATGGCATGCGGATATAGTATCTTTCCTGTAATTACGAAAAAATAATGGAGATCATAATCTTCGATGTATGGATTTGTTTTTAGCTTTATATGTTAATGATTTATTTATGGAACGAGTTGAAAAGGAATAATAATGGAGTTTATTTTGTCCTTCATAGGCTCCAATGTTATTTGAAACACATGGATAAGAATTTTGTGATTGGTATCTTAAATATGAATAATAAGGTCTATATATGGAATAAATACCAGCTAGAAAATTATTTGATGAAATAATAGTATCTTAAATGGAAACTGGATAACCATATATGGTATATAAAGATTAAGTAAACAGAGCATCTAACTAAAATAATCTTGGTATAATAAAATCTTCAAATCTTTGTGTTGCACCCGAAACTATGATATTAACAGACTAAGGTCATAAAGAAATTTAAACTTTGAAAAATTAAAAAGTAAACATATGGAATGGATAAGAATTTTCTGAAGTAATAATAAAATAAACAAATGAAGGATAAGAAAAAGTAAAATTAATAAAAGTAGTTATGTCAGATTATTCAGAAATATAATGCACACAATATCATAAATTTAAAATATAAAATAAATAAAAAATAAAAGAAATGGAAGCAAAAGATTTAAAACCAGGAATGAAAATAATAAAATGTGACTATCCAATTATCGACAATGATCTTGAATTAAAAAACCCATATACAAATGGATTTTTTTCAGGAGATGGTACGATACAAAAAAAATAATGTTAATAATAATGTAATTACAAGTCTTAAAAAAATGAACAATATTGTAAAAGACATATGGAAAATAATAATTTAGATGATTAAAAAGATTATTAAACTTGTTAGGCAATGTGTTATTAAGATGGTGCAAGGATAACTTTATATGGAGAAAAAATAAAATTATTGTAATATTTAACTTATAAATCAAAAGGAGATGTAAATAATAACAAATTAAATATTTAATTATACGATGATATAAAAAGTAAATTTTTTATTCCTATGAAATATTCAATAAAAAGTAAATTATAATGGTTAGCAGGATTACTTGATTCGGATGGATGTTTACTTAATAATTAAGGTTGTTAGAGTATTTAATTAAGTTCAATTCATCTAACTTTTTTAAAAAATATAAAACTTATGTTATAAACATGTGGAATATAAACGAATATTAATTTAATGAGATCGCAATAATAAAAATTACTACCGGATGGAAAGGGAGGATAAAAATATTATAATTGTTAATCTATTTATAGATTGTTTATAGCATCAAATTAAATATAATAATTACTAAAACTTGGCTTTAGGTGTTACAGATTGCAAATTTAAGAATATAAATCATAAAGATAGGCTACTAAATTTATAACAGTAAAAGAAATTATAGATGATAATAGATTTGATGACACTTATTGTTTTAATGAACCAAAATTACATTAGGGTATTTTTAATGGAATATTAACATCTTAATGTACAGAGATCATGTAATATACATCATAAGATTAAATCGCTGTTTGTAATTTAGCTAGTATAAATCTTAAAAAATATGTATCATATACTGAAAATAATATTCCTGTATTTTTATTTGACATCCTAGAAAGGGATACTATGTAATTAGTAAAAAATCTTGATAATATAATTGATATAAATTATTATCCGACGGAGGAATGCAAAAATTCCAATATATTGAATAGGCCTATGGCGATTGGAGTATAAGGCCTAGCGAATACATTTATAAAAATGAGATATCCTTTTGAAAGTGAAAAAGCAAAATAATTAAATATATAAATTTTTGAAACAATTTATTATGCAGCAATTAAATAATCTATGTTATTATCAAAAGAAAAAGGCCCTTATTCTACTTTTAAAAATTATACGGATGATAATGGAAATAAAATTCCTGACAGTGATTTTAGTAAAGGTATATTATAATTTGATTATTATGAAAATAAGGAACAAATATTAACGGAACGATACGATTGGGAAAATCTTAAATCTAATATAAAAAAATATGGTATGAGAAATAGTCTTCTTACGGGATTAATGCCAACATAATCTGTATCATAAATATTAAATAATACTGAATCATTTGAACCATATACAAGTAATATATTTAATAGAAGAACATTACATGGAGAATTTATTTGTATTAATAAATATTTAGTTAAAGATCTATAAAATTTAGGTTTATACGACGAGTCGATGAGAAAATAAATAATAGTCGAAAATGGTTCCATATAAAATATCAAATCAATTCCTGATGATTTACGATAATTATACAAAACTACTTGGGAAATATCACAAAAAAAAATAGTTGAAATGTCAGCAGATAGATAATTATTTTGTGATTAGTCATAAAGTCTTAATATTTTTATGAAAGATATGACAAAATAAAAAATATAAAGTTTGCATTTTTATACATGGAAAAAAAAATTAAAAACTGGTTTATATTATTTGCGTTAGCTTGTTTTTGGTTCTGTTAATTATATTGAATCGTAATATAATCATGAATAATAAAAAGAATAAAAAGATAATAAATATTTTTGTGAAGGTTGTTAATGATAATAAATTTAAAAATCTTATTATATATGAGTAATAAAATATAAATTTCATACACCATAAAAACTCATATGACAATAATTTAATTATAGGCTTATTTTACTAATTTAGAACAAAATGATTTTGAAGAGATATCAAAAATACGAAATATAGAAATATTATATTTTAATAATTAGTTAATATAAGTGTTATTGCCATGTGAAACCTATGATGAAGAAAAAATAAAATAAAGAATGATAAAACACGCACAAATCATAGCTATTTTAAAACAAAAATATAATTATCAAATTGAATTTCCGTAGGATGGTCTTAATAATATTGTAGATTAATTAGGTAGTGGTTAATATGATTGTGATAGTTTTAAAATAGCTAAGGACATATATAGTCAAGAAGAGCTTGAATAATAAATATAGTAATATGTATAGTAATTATAAGAAGGGAAAAGTATCTAAGATCTTCTTTCAGACGGTGATAAATAATCTTTTAATAAATTATATATAATAATACCTGGAATGTTATTATTAGCAGGTTTATCGTTTTTAATATATAAAAAAAGAAAATGAATATTTTTTAAGTTTTATATATATAAAAATTTATATTATATAATTTTATATATATATATATATGTAATCTGATAAATGTACGATTAGATTTAGATATGAGTGGATTTAGGAAGATAATAATGGTTATATTTATTGTGAAATATATGGAATTAAATAAAATGATATTAACAATATTATGAATAAATGGAAAAATTTATATTTAAAATATAAAAATTAAAAATTTACATAGGATATAATATCTTGTAAAAATTTTTCTAAAAATAATTTAAAAAAAAATCTTGAGGAAAATGCTTAACTTTAAGTGATATTGTAATATTAATATAGATATAATATTGAGATAAAAATTGATATTAAAGATAATGATTATTGTTATGATAAAAATGAAAAATTGAGACAATAATTTAAGCAGTTATATGATTAAAATATTAATGAAATGATAAAAAATGAAAAAAATAAGATGATATAGTAAAATATAATAAAAAAAAAATAATTAGAAGTAAAATATGATTATGACTAAACTAAATAATTATTATATTGTGATCTATCAAAATTATATGATTTTGAAATTTAAAAAATTTAAAAAATGAATGATATAACTAATATTATAAATACTTTGAAATATGATTAAAATAATTAAATATTTTATTAATAACTTTACAAATGTGATGTTGCAGGGTTTTAGGATAACACTATAAGACTTAATAAATATCTTTTGGATATTATTTCAAATTAATTTATTTATGAAATAAAATTTCCTGATAAGAGATTTGAAAATATTAATGTTGATATTTTATGTTAGAATAATACTTAATAATATGGTTCATTAATAAGATGGTTTTAGAAATATTAATAAATTTTTGGACACGACACATTATATATATCTAATAAATTATAACAACTCAAAGATTCTTAATAATAATAAACATAATAATAAGGTGCCTAAGAACTTTTTTAACTTTTATAACCTTAATAAACTTAACCTCCTTAAACTTAACCTCCTTAAACTTAACCTCCTTAAACTTAACCTCCTTAAACTTAACCTCCTTAAACTTAACCTCCTTAAACTTAACCTCTTTAAACTTAACCTCCTTAAACTTAACCTTAATAAACTTAATCTTAAGGAGATAATTATTTTTAACTCAATAAGACAAAAATTTTTATCTTATCTGGTTTGATTATATCTGCTACTTTATATTTAATTATTAAAAAAAAATGATATAATTTATATATGTCTGAGATAACAATTACATATGAGATACTTGATGTTCCTAATTATGAATTATAAGTTTTGGCAAATTTTTCAAATGTTAATTAAAATATATGGGATGAATTATAAAATAAAAATTTAAATACAATATAAGACAACATCTAAAGAAAATAATCAATATTATAATGTAATTAAAGATTATATGATTTATATAGTATATAAAAAGATTTTGATAAACATGTCAAACTTATAATAATATTAGAATAATAATATAATAATAAAATAATTTTTGATATGGAATCCTTTGATAATATAATAATGTAATAAAGATATTTAAGATGCGAAAATTATTTAACATGGAAAAATATTTACATAGAATAATTATAAACCAGGATGTAAAAATATAAAGATGTGTTTTAAAAAGATTAAATTAATAATTTTGTATAAATATAAATTCCTTGGGATAATTCATAATTTAATATCAAAAAAATATTACTAATCTCATCCGGATTAATTTTTTTGGGGGGAATTATTTATGTGATATATAAAAAAAAATATAATATATATGACAGATAAAAATGAGGAAACAATAACAATATATTATGATTATAACAATAAGAGAAAAAAATTATTTTGTAATTATGTTGGTTTAAGATAGACTGATCTTGATGAAATATTGCAAAATTATAGATAAGAATTAGATTTATTTACTTATAAAGATAGATCAGTTTTAGGTTAAACTTTACTAAAATGTGTACTAAATAATAATCTAAATAAAGCAAGAACTTTATCATTACATTCTAAAATGGTGGCATTATTATTACATAAATATTAATACACAATCAATTATGATAAAGATGATGAAGATGTATTTTATAAGATAAATGATATAAATTTTGATTAAATATGTAGTAATGGTGAACATTTTTAAGATATTTTAAATATTTGGATAGACAATTATGAAAAATATTTTAAGAAATGGGTATATAATTATTACGTGAATAAGCCTAAAAATTTTTAAAGAAAAATTATGAAAAAATTGGAAGGGTAAAGTGAAAGTAGTGAAGAATAAAGTGATAATGAAGGATAAAGTGATAGTGATGAAGAAGAATTATAAAGTTAAGGAAGTATAGAATCGCTATAATATTCATAATCTCACGATATTTCATAATCTCACGATATTTCATAAACTCATATTACCTCATCATCTTATAATATTAATAAAACATAAATTATTATTTTATCTGGGTTAATTTTTTCGGGATTAATATATTATATATTTATCAGAAAAAAATGATTTATTAATATTATATATGAGTACTGATACAAAAAGGGAAATTACATTAAAATATGATTATAACCTAAATCATGATAGCATATAATGTAATGTATTTTTAAATAATCGTTAAGAATTTTTATATATATATAAAAATTACAATCGATATTTTAGTATTATAAAAAATGATAATTTTTTTATATTATAGTAAATTGTCATAAAATGCTAATAAACTAATGATATCAAAAAGGAGTTAATAAAGCATGCAAAATTTATTGTAATCTTATAGTATAGATATACTATTAAAGAATACTTTAATGCAAAATTTATCGATTCAAGTTGTGCGTCGTTATAATGGAGTGCACGCAAAGATGAAATATACGGATTAATATAATAATTGGTATAATAATATAGTGATAAAATTGTTATAATAAAATATATGTAGTAGGATGATTTATATTATTGTAAGATATAAGGAAGTGAGTAAAAAATAGTCCAAATACATAGTTTACATAAGTAAAATTATTCTGGTAATATATAGAAATCAGAATTTGATTGTAGTATTATTGTATAAGGTTTGTTTGATTGTGTAAATCCTAATGAGAATTTATTTAATGAATATGTATATATATTAACAATTTTATAGAAAGAAGATCTTGAAATTTATTATGAAAATGTTGATGTAATTTTAGATTCAAATCCAAATAATTGTGAAAATTTTAATGTTTTTAAAGATTAGATAACTAATTTAAAAGATATTGTCTCATAATAATTATAATAATAACAATAATAGCAATAATAATAGTAATAACAATAATAATCTAAAATTCCAAATAAAATAATAATTATGTCATTAGTAGTTTCTGGATCGTTAGCTTTATATTTTTTATATAAAAGAATAAAAAAATGAATAATTCTTTTATCTTTTTTTTATTATATATAATAATGGATTATTTATATAATTTATATAAAAATATTATCATAAAATTATAAAATAACGAAAATAAATCTCACGAAATATAATCACAATATAATGAAATGATAAAACACATAAAAGATAAAAAACCATAATAATATAAATATATTAATTATTCTACTGATATATTATAAATAAAAGAAATAAGTTAATAAATATAATAAATGGAATCTTAAAAATTATTTTACAAAATTTTGAATTATTTTCCTTTGTATGATTATGAATAAACATAGATTTAATAATAGTGGATAAAAATTATTTTAGAATGGATAAATAATGATAATATTTAAACAGAATTCGCTTTTATTTTATCAAGAAATTTAAATGATATAAAATAACTACAGAAAACTATAGAAAATAATAATCTATAATCTTCTGAAAAATAAAAAATAAAAATATTATAAAAAGATATAAATTAAATAGAAAAAAACGAAAAAATCATTTCTATCAGATAAGTTTCCACAAAAAAAAAATAAAAATAAATTAATAAAATTTTGCTAAACTATATTATTTAAAATTAAAAATAAAATTTATAATATTATGTGGATAAAATAGCTACACTTCCTGAATAAATATAATTTGAATGTTTTTCTTTTGTTTAGAATATTCTTTATTTTTAATAATAAAATATATAATTAGATTAAAAATAAAATTTATTTGATCAATATTATGATATAATAAATAATTAATTATAATAAAATATATATAAGACGTTGGAAAAATAAAAATTCAATTAATTTGATTAAAAATAAGAAATTTTTATTTCTAAAAATACATAAAATTAATTTTAGAAAAATTGGATCAAAGATTAATTATATGGAGGTGGTTATTAAACTTATTTATATAAAGATCAAAAAAAATTTTAAATATAAAATAACACATCTATTAATTCATATACAATGACAGATTTCACTTAATTTTCTACTAAAATAAAAATTTAAGATAATTAATAAATATCTATTAATTCTTTAATATTTTAATAACAAAAATAATAATTAACAAAAGACAATATAAATAAATTAAAAAATGATATTAATATTTAAAAAAATAAATTAAATATTTATGAAGATTTTTAAGAAAATAATATATAAAAAACATAATAATATTTTTAGCAAATATTTAACATAATATAAAATAATATTTTTGAAAATATGTAATCATTACTATAGATGTAATTTAAAATAGGATTTAGCAAATAATTAATTGAAACATCCAATATTAAAAAATATAAAAAAGAATTGTTATAAATATATAAACAATCAGTATTTAATAATAATAAATATATATAATAACATAAAGATGATACATACATTATAAAAGATTAATAAATCAAAATGAATGTTAAAATAAATAATCGATAGACAATTTGTTTTCATAATAAATTAATGGAATTATAAAAAAATGAAAATTTAAATGGAATTTATTTATATAGTGTTTACAATTATAATAATCAAATCTAAAATTTTAATAATATTTTTAAAATATTTATATAAAAAGATATTTATAATAATAAATATATATGCAAATATTGTAAATAAATAATTGATATAGATGTTTTAGATACTACTGAAGAATAGTAAGACAATATTAGTCAATAACATGAAATAGAAAAAGATTTGATTTATAATTATGAAAATGATATTTTAGATATATTACAAAAAATATCAATAATATTTAACATATAAGATGAACACAATAATACTTTATTAAATAATGAAAATTATTAAAATTAAATTATTGAATCTTTATTATTTATGGTAAATTTTCAAAATGATTATGGTTAAGAATAATTATCAGAATAGATAAAAAATATAACAAATTTATATATGAAAACTTCATAAACATAAGAAAAATAAAAATATGGAATTTTTGTGAATATTATTTATGTATGTATATTTTTTTCTATATTTAGAAATTTAAATTTAATAATAATAGAAATGATGAAATAATAATTTATATATTATAAAAATATTATAGATCAATTTAGTAAATAAATATAATAAATGTTATAAAAATATAATTTGTAGAACTAATAATAAAATTAATATCTTATTTAACTTTTATCTATTTACATATATGTATTAATTAAATATGAAGTGTGGAATATTATTGATACCAATAAATAATCTTTATATTAGCAAATAGATATATTTTTATATATATTTTAAATTTTATTTAATTAATTATCAGAAAAGGAATTATAAATAATAAATAATATGGAATACAAAGAATAAATTGGAACAGTTAAAGATTAAGATATAAAATAAAAATAATAAATATAATTAGAGAATATATAGGATAGGGAGAAAAAAAAATAATAATAATATATGCATTCTGATATAAATACTAATTGGTCAAATAAAAAATTTTAAAAATAATTAAAATAATAAAATTTTAAAATATAAATAAATAGATAAATTCCTAAAATATAATAATATAAATTTAATAATTTAATGTTAAATTATAATGTTAAATAAATAATTTTATAAATTCCATCAGACAATTAGACCTTTGATTTTTATTTTGATAAATAAATGCATTAAATAAATTAAAATCTTAAGCAGGATATATATGTAATTTATGATTATTAGGAAGGTTAGGTTTAGAATTAATAATAATTTTAATATTATAATGAAAAATTAACATATAAAGGATCTTAAATATCCTTAGATGATTTTGCATATTCCAATAAGTATAATGTGAGATTATTAAAATTATATAATTTACAATTTATATTGTAAAATTTATTCAAACCACGATATATAATTTTATAAAATAATCTAGATGATGAATATTTAATATCTCTAAATATTTATAGGTAATTTTATAAATATTTTAATATATTTTATAAATATTATAAAGAAAATAATCAAATAATGTAATTTTTTCAATATAAAAAATTATTGTATGATTATATAGCATAATCTGTATAAAATATTTAATAATAAATAAAAATTAACAAACATCATGTTGTTCATTATGACATACTTATAAAATCTTATTAATTTAAAGATAAAATTTTAAATGAATAATATGATAATATTTCAATGTTTATATAAAATTAAATAAATTATTTCAAAAATAACTAATCATAATATCAAAAATTAATAAGATAATTATTAACATATCATTATGATATTTATTATTAAAAAATATTTTTGGGTTATGATGAATTTTATTAAATATTTTATGATAAAAGTATCCAGATACAAGAATTTGAAACATTTGGTGAAAATAGAATATAATAAGATTAAGAAGATTTTATTGAAGAAGGATTTGATGTATATGATGATGATGATATTTAAAATTGATTTTTATTATTTTTTATTAATATTTTTATTTAGATTTTTTTATCTATTATTTATATATAATGAGTTAGTAATAATCTGTAACTGAAGTTAGTGCTTTATCTTTTAATAATGTCTATAATGATAATCCATAATATTAAAAATATTGTCCAATTTTAATAGTCGTGGGAATTAATTTAATATTATACATAATCGATAATGAATTATTATGCGAATTAATGTAAGATAAAGTATATTAATTATTAAATTTAGTTGTTATTTTAGCTAACGGGGCCTACATATATTCAGATGAACATTTTAATCCAAAAAAAAATTAAATAATGATAATATTACTTACATTATTTATTATTTACACTGGAATTAAATATTTTAGTGATAAAATGCCTTAAGATATAAATGTAAAATCTGTTTAAAAAGAAAAATCATAATAAAAAACTGATGAAAGTTAGGCTAATTTTAACAATTTCATAAACCAAAATTTTGAAAATTCTTAAGCATCAAGCGAAAATGATTGTTCTTGAAATCAAAGTTTTAATCTTAATTTTTTAGAAATCTCTTGATAATCTTCTTTAGAAATTAAATTATCATCATAATCTTTACGAAGAGATTTTAATTCTTGTTAAATGATTTCTTATTATTTAGTTTCTTCTTATTTTAATTATATTTCTTTTTCTTTATATTATATTTCTTTATTATCTTATTTTTTTTGTTCTTTAAAATTATATAGGTCAAATATAAAATTTTTTAGTAAATAATATATTTACTCACCTGAAGAAGGAATATAATATTCTGATTTTTTTATTTTTTTAATATTTATAAATTCATTTATTAAATTTTTATATTAATTTTCTGAATCATTAGTACTCGGAAATGAAAAAACATATTAAAAATCATTATAAGATTCTTTTTATTTAATTTATTTATATTATTTATTTCTATCATAAAGATTTTATGTAGTTGTGCCAGGTTTAAATACAAAAATATTATCAAATTATCCAATTTAAAGATATTAAAATCTATTATAATCTTTAATATTAATATTTTTATCTTTTTACATCTAAAGACACAATTAAACTATTAATTATCTAAATTAATTTAAATCTATATTTTTAAATTGATTTTATAGATTTTATTTCAATTCCTAATCATTATTTAATTCTTCTATTTAAATACTTTTAGGAGTTTTAAATTATTAATTACATGATTAATTTGTTAGTATCTGTTTTAATTAATTTTTTATTTAGTCAACATTTGATATATTATTTTCTATTTTGGTTTAATGAGAACATGAAGATAAAGTATCAAAATCTCTTTATTATGTATTTTATTTATATTATTATTACATATTTTACAAATCTTTATTAGAACATTCACCTTTTAATCTAATATTTTATAATATATTTGATATAAAATCTCTTAATTAATGCGCTTTTTTACTTTTTGATGTCATTATTATTTCATACAAACCTCTCTCTGATATTAAAATTATTGTTTTTCCTCTAACTTTTGGATACTAATTTAATTAGTATTCAAATTTATATTTTTTTCTAATAAGATTTATATTTTTTGCATCAGGTTAAATTTCTAATATATCACATATCTCTTTAGGAACAAAAGCTATATTATCTGTATATCCATACATATTAAGTTTATAATTTTAAAATTCTAATATTTAATGAATTTCTTCTTAATTATCCTAGTTTTATATTTTTTTTATATTAGATTATTATATATTTTCTTATTGTATTTCTATATTTTCTTACTATATTTCTATATTCTTTTCTTATTCTTTAATATATTTATCATAATTTCTTTTAAACATGGTATTATATTTAAGTTTTATTTATTAATAATGGTGTAAAGATATTATAGAAGGATGATAATTTCCATTATTATATCCTTATTTATATCCTAAATTATCATTCCATTTTTTTGTTAAATTTGTATTTAATGCTAACATTTTTTTATATTCTTCTTTGGTTATCTCTATAATATTTTCATATCCTATTTTATTATTTTTTTTAGTTAAATTTATATTTTCTTCTTACATTACTATTTCTATATCTATATATAAATTTTTATAATCATAACCCAATATTTCTAATTAATTTTTAATATTAAAATATTATGAAATTTCATCTTTTTATTATTATATATCAAGTTAAATTTGTTTAATTACATATAAACCTTATTTTTATATCATTATATTAAAATTCATATATAATATAAATTATACTTTAAAAGTAAAAAAATAATAAAAAATCAATTTTAATATATTTCAGTAAATTATCACTTAATGTTTTATAAATTTACATCATAAATATTATATTAAATCAATCAAAAATCGTTATCATCTCTTCCAGGTCAAGATTTTTTATATGTATCACCTCCTCCTATTCAAGCTTTTGATCTTTTTGATCTTCTCCTTGATCTTCTTTTTGAAAGTCTCTTTTATGTCTTTGAAAAAGGGAAGAATCCTGTTTCAGGCATTTTTTTAGATTTCTTTTTAGAAGTTTTTCTTTTGACCTTTAAAGACTTGGATTTTTTACTTTTTCTACTTTTTTTTCTACTTTTATTACTTTTTCTACTTTTTCTTCTACTTTTCTTACTTTTTCTACTTTTCCTTCTACTTTTTTTACTTTTCCTACTTTTTCTTTTGGCAGCTAAATGAGCTTATTATACCTTTTAAAGAATTTTGCTTGTTCTTTTAGCCCCACCTAGGGTAAAATTAGAAACATCAGCGCATGAATTACATTTCTTTGTCTTAGATTTTACAACAGAACTATTCATATATAATAGTACGCCAAACTATTTTTTATTTTATTTTTATTTTTATTTTTATTTTAATAGATAAATATATATCAATGGGTATTTAAAAATTTTAATCAGGATTTAAAGATGTATACGGAAATTTTTTTGAAAAAATAGAAAATATAAAAAATCAGGCATAATAATAACATATAATGTTTGATTTTAATTCTATTATTCATATGACCATAGAAGATTTATAAATTATTGATAAATTGGATTATAACACTCTAATTTAAAATATTGAGATAAAATAAATATTAGACTCAAATTTAAAATAGGCTAAAAATTTAATAGATGATTATTAAACAAATTAAGATTAGATAATGATATTATTATCCTTGAATAATTTTATTCAGCATTTATATAATATTTGTAATCCAGAAAATAAAAACATATATATATTTATAGACGGTTGTGTTTCATTAAATAAAATAAATACTTAAAAATAACGTAAATTATGGCCAGTATTGAATAAAATAAATAATATACCATCTACTTCGCGATATTCATGGAATCGAAATAAAATATCTCCCTAAACAGATTTTATGATAAATTTTGAATAATAACTATTATAACTCATGAAAAAATTAAATTTAAAATATTATTTTGGTGATTCTAATGAATTTGATGAGGGAGAATTTAAAATAACAGAATATATTAGATAAAATAATTTACAAGATTGTGTTATAATATCTCCGGATTCTGACTTTATAATCTTATTATTAATTTCTGCCTGGTAAAATATCTATAATAATGACTTATAAGTTAATTTTTATGATTTCAAGGATAAAATAAATGAACTGATAAGTATTTAACATAAAATAGATAATAATGGATATGAGTATGTGAAAAAAAATATATTTAGATTTTTTGAACTTTTATATTTAAATATTTATTTGTATACTAATGATGATATAGAATAATATTAATAAAAATTATAATAATTTATATTAAACAAAAAAAATATAGAACTTATTAAACAATTATAAAAAAAAAAAATAAAAAATCAAAATTTTAGTACTCCTATAATTTTTCGTGATATATTAATAATATTTTTATTTTTTGGTAATGATTTTGTTCCCAATATGAAAAATATTGTAATTAATGAATATAATATAGATTTATTATTTTATAGTTATATAAATGCAAGTAATTATTATAAAATAAATATGTATGATAATCTTTCAGATAACATAATTTTATGCTTTTAAATGATATTAAGAACATTATAAATTTTTGATAAATCTTTTGATGAATTTTAGTAATATTATTAAGAAATAAAAACAGAAACATAAAATGTCAATAAAAAATAATAACAAAAAAAATAAAAAGATCCATTATAAATAATAATGACAAATCCCTATAGACTTAAAATTACAAGAAATCAATAAAATTATATTTATAATTTATTTTATTAATTTTAGTTAAAAAAATTTAAAAAAAATAAGAATGATTTAGCTAAAAAATATTTATAATCTTTTATTTGGATAAAAGAATTATATTTTAATGGAAAATATTACGAATGGGTATATGATAATCATTATCCTCCATCTATTTATGATCTTTATTAATATATTTAAGAAATAGGATAAGGTAAAATTAATGATAAAGATTTAAAATTATAGTAAGGAAATTATGTATAAAAAATAAATCCAGAATTATAGTTTATAATATCCAATAATCTAGATTTGAAAAATAAATAAATATTAAAATCTCAAATAGATACTTTCACATCAAATGAGATAAAATAACAAAAAATCTTAAATACAATAAATCATATGAAAAAATTAAATTATTATATAAATAACTAAGATTTAATAATAAATATTAAAAAAATTTAAATTTTTAATAATCACACACAAAAAGATAATAAGACAATTTAATAATTTTTATAATCTAAATATCCCTCTATATAAGAAAAAAAAGATAAAGTAATGTAAATAATTATTAAATAATTAGAAAGATTAAATAAATTAAATAAAATTGTTTTTCCGTTTTTAAAACATACAAATACTTATGTATATTTTACCTAAAAAGATCTTACATATTAATTGTTTGATTAGATTTACAATATATGGTTAGACAGAGAAAAATGAAATAATAATTATATATTATTATACAATATTTTTTAAAGTGATAAAAATGAAAAAATTTTTTTTCAAATAATATTAATATTATATTACTAATGAATATTTTATAAAGTGTCAGTGTTTATACAGCGGTTTTTTTTTATTATATGTTTGTATGCGCAAAGATTATTCTGATATTTTTTTTATGTATTGCGTTGGCTTATGTTATTGTTATTGCATCTCCCATTGTATTAACTATTGATGTATATTTTTCTATTTTTTTTAAGATTACATTTTATGAAAAATATACATTAGGCTATATTATTCCCAAAATTATTACGTATATTATTTACATTTCGGGTACATATAGCCATCTAGAAAAAAAACCTAGAATAAATTTTTATATATTACCAATATCGCATCTGATTTTTTATATTTCCATTTTTGATTAGATAATTAAATATAAAATATCTAAAATAATTTATAAAATAGATATATATTTTTTTATTTTTCATATAATATGTTTTTTTATAATTAATATATTATTTATACAATAATGTTTAAAAAAAAAGAAAATTTAAAAATTATAAAAAAAAAGATAAAGATCATGAATTACAGAATACATAACAAGAAGAAAATTGAAAAATAATCGAATGTAAATTATAAATAAACTATAAATAATTGAGTAAATTATAAATAAACTATAAATAGATAATAAATAATTTTTACAATGAAATGCGAACATATAGCATTTTACTTATTAACACCGTTTGTTATTTGTTTTTATATAATATTATTTACCATAATATTGTGTCCTGTAATTTTTAGTATAGACATATATTTTTCTATAATAATAGATATTTAATATTATGAAAAATATATATTATATTATATATTGATAAAAACCTTACCTTATTCTTTTTATTTTCTCGTGTCTATGGCTCCCATTATGGATAATTAAATAAAAAAACCTTATGGTTTTTATAGATTTTTATATGTTTCAAATTTAAAAAGTGATTTTTTTCCATTTTGTTTTTATTTATTTTACATAATATTAGTAATAGATTTGATAATAAAACATATACGATCAAGGATAATTTTTTTTGTAGATGTACATTTTTCTTTTTTTTTCTTGACACATTTTATTATTGTATTCGTAGTAAAAATATATGAAAATAAATATTTAGATTAATAAATAAGAATGTAAAAAATAAAATAATATTAATATAAAAGAAAAATTTAGCCATATTTTAATTAATAAATTTATATAAATCAACCTTGATTAAAAAACATACTATAAAAATTTATTTTCATATTGGATCTAAAATCTAATCCTATGGTAATTATTTACGGATCTAGTTATTCTTTTTAAATTTCTTTTTTAGATTTTTATTATATTTTATAATATTTATATTGATTAATATTTCCTTTTGGTGATAATTATAATATTAACTATATATCCATGTTAATAAATTTTTAAATTATTATTATTAATATTTATATTTCCTTATATATAATACTTTGTAAATGTTTACTGGTATCTAATTAATTATAAATAAATTAAAGTATTTAATATTTATTCATATTATTTACTGGACCACTTTAATCATAATAATTATAAACCCAATGTATAAAATCTGATAAAAATCTTTGAGAATTTTATTACTATAATAATTCTATTTATTATATTTATATAGTTTTTTTTTAATCGGGGTTTTTTTTTATAAATATTGAGATATAAATAGCGTTAAATAAACCATAAATATTTAAAACTTAAAAATATTATAAATTGTTTATCTATTCGTGATCTTGTAATTATTATTGTAATGTACTTTTATAATAAAAAATATTTTCATCTATTTATTATATGATATTTTATATTAATTAGTCTTAATCAGAAAGATCTGTTAACTAATAATCTTGACGTAAATAATGTACATAATTATTTTATTTATTTAAGATTTAATAGGGGTTTCTTTGTATTTATAATTAAATAAATTTTACACTTTATATCATATTTTACAAATTACTTTTAATTTTAAAATTAGAACAAAATATTTTATTTTATTCATAAAAACAATTTGGATATTATAATGATGTTATTTATTAAAAATTATCTAATTATTATTAGAAATCTTTTTCCGATATTATCTATGCTAAATTTATCTATATTTATTAAATCTATTAAATTATAATTTTACACTATTATTATTGATTATTTTACAAAAAATTAAATAATTTTTAAGGTAATATTTATTGAAATATTTTTTTGTTAACATATTTTTTTAAAAATATACCAGATATAAATAATAACATTAATTTATTTTTTATTATATTAGGTAATTAATTTTACAATATTTGTATATACATATCAAATAATTATCTATTTGTTTATATTATAGTTATAAAAGATAACAATGATATATGTCTTAAATCTTTGATATAGTAATTAATTTTTATCATTTCTGATAATGTTTATTTATGAAAATTTTCATTATTTTAAATATGAATATTATGTTATTTCAAAAAATTTATATCATTATTATTAATTTTTTTTTCTATGACTGGTATCAAATAATCTTATTTTATTTATTATATTTTAGAATCATATTAATATTATATATTTAAACTATTTATATTATTATTGTATATTACTGCTTTTGTTATTATTATTTTTAATTTATATTTTTAATTATTTTCATTAACTTTGTTTATATATTATTAAAAATCATATATTTTCATTTTATTTTTTTATAAATTTGTAATTTTATATTAATGCATTAATTATGCATCTAATGATATTAAACCGTTTTTTACAGGATAATATAAAGAATTAATAATAAAATATTTAACAAATATATCATCTATGACTTGATATTATATCTCATCTTTAAATATAAATAGTAAATCATATTAAGTAAATAATATTTAATAATAAATGTTATATATGTATTATTAATAATTATATATTTAAATATCAATATTATTAAAAATATATTAATTATGAATATAAAATTTTATTTTTTTTTCCTTTATTTCCATTTTTGTTTCCTTCCTTTTTTATTTTTTTATTTCCATTATATTATAAAATTAATCAACATCATTTGCTTATTCTTTTTTAATAATATAAATATTGTATCCATCATTATAAAATTAATCATCATTCATTTATAATAGCCATTTTTCACTATCTGGTAATAATTAAATTATATATTTATATGGTATTTATTATTATTTTTATATATCTGTTATATTCAATCTTTTTTATTTTTTACTTTTTTATTATTATATTTATAATTTATTTAATTATTCTTTAACCTATTTAGAATATTCTGTAATTTAAAAAATATGAAGATAAATTTTTTTATCTGATATAAGATTTTATATTTAAAGAAAATCTTTAATAACATTATAATTTATTATTTATAAATTTTATTCTATAAATTTTATATAATCTATTATATTATCTTGGTCCAATTAATGTTTGTATTATATTTTTTAATAATCATGTTGTTATATTTTTTTCATTTTATTCAATATTTATTATATTGACATATCTAGTGCTGTTTGTAATGCATTATAAAAATAATTTTCTTTATTAGTTTTTATAAGTCTATATCCATCAGTTTATTTTAATATTGTTTCTCTCATTATTAATTTTTTATTTTAATTTAATAAAATATTTAATGACCTGGGTAAAAAAAAATATTTTTCAGAATGAATTTTTTATGTAAAATTTTATATATATATGGCTGCAGAACTTTATTATTATTATAATTATTTACTTTCTTTATGAAAACATTAATTTAATTTTGATATAATATTATTATTTTTTGAACTGAATTAATCATTTATAAAACAACATGGAAGACATTATTTACTTTATGATAAATATCCTATATGTTTATATTCATGTTAATAATTACAAAAATATATTTCATTACCTATTTTTATAGCTTTCAGTCCCTGTGGAGTATAATATAAATTTTCTTATTTTTCATCTTATTTAAAACCATTTTCCAATGCTTCATTTACATTTATATAATTTGGTTTTTTTTTTCCTTAACATTATCTACTATAATAATCATTATCTATATTTAATTTTTTTTGTTTTGATTTTTTTTATATTTGTTATGTTTAATCCTACAAATTTTCTATTTCTATTAAATTGTGTTATTTTTTTGATTATTTATAATTATATATTATCTAATCATACAAAGAGAAAATTTATTTGTCTATATTGGTTTTTTTCTTTTTTTATGTAATATAATTGACAAAAAAAATATGAGATTTTATAAATGCAAAATATAATTCGTTAATTTAATAATCAGAAATATTAACTTAAATTCTATATTTTAACTAATCATTAAAAAATGTTTAATTTATAAATATACCCAATATATTTTTTTTGATAAATTAATAATTTTTTAATTATCCTAATTTTTTTTTTAATAGACCTTTTTATTCCAATTCTAATAATATCTATTATATATATTCCAAAGAAAGACCGAAATATTTATTAAGTTATTATATGAGATCTTATTTTGTTATATTGGTTTTTTAAAAAATATTCAAAATTTTATTTTATAATAATCTCTTATTCATATAATTATCACTTTTTAAATATCTTATATACATTTTAGAATCCATAATAAAAAATCTATAAAAATATTATATAAATTTAAGATATTATTCATTATATTATTTGATGTTTATTTAAAAATGTTTAGTTTTTTTATCAATAAATTTTTAAATATTCACCTAAAATTATATTGAGAAAAATTTATCCTATGAATTTTTATTTCTTTTGATAAATAATTATATTTTATTTTTATTTAAATTATCATTTATTATATTGAATAAATTTTATATTATTTTATTTTTATATTATATTATGGATTTTTTATTTATAAATTTATTATCATTATTAGATATCATTATCTAGATTATATCTTTAAAAAAAATTATTTTAAATTAATATTTAAAATTTAAATTATCTGTATATTCTCCGAGTATTATCATTTAACCTTTTTAAAATTAAAGATCTTTTTATATATTTTCTTCTATATCTTTTATATATTTACTACCTTATTTTATAGTTATATCTTTGAATTACTTATATTATATTCCCGAGTCTTATTGGATAAATACATACTAAAATTATTTATCTGAATTTATCATACTAAATAATAATTTAAATAATGTATTATTATATTATGAAGTAAAATATTATTTTAAAGTAGATCTTTTTCTATCTTCTATATATTATTCATCATCAGTTAATTAATTTTATTAAATATCTATTTCATATCCAATATCTGAAAATATTTGTGTCACATATGGTTAAACAAATATATTATCATTAGTATTGTAATATTAATTATCATCTTTATTATATAATATTTAATTAAAAATTTAACTTAATTTTATCTAATATATGTCAAAATCAATTTGATTGCTAACTAAATCTTTATATTTTTATACGTCAAAATTATGATATAAAAATTAACTATTGGGATAATAAATTTTTAAATAATTAGTAAAATTAGTATTAAAAATACCATTTTATATTTCATTAAATATATTGGTAACAAAAATATCTCCATTTGGAATAAAATAAGACATAAATTCTAATGTTAATGAATCAATTTGTTATATTTTGGTATTTGTTTTCATTATATTTTTGTATTCATTATTTTATTAATAAAATTAATTATTTACATTTATTATTATATTATCAGAATTTGAATCCTAATAATTTAAAACTTTTTTTATCAATTCTTATTCTGTGACATTATAAAGTTCTTTTTACAAATATTAATTTTTATTATGTATTATTAGTGTTTGCAAGGGAATTTAATAGGAATATATATGGACATCTCCTTGGTTAAATAAAAAAAATTATCCTTTGGATATATATTACCTCTAGCTTATAGAATTTTTTATTTATAAATCCAAAATTGTATCTGTCAACTGAATTGATGGATTATAAATATAATTTTTTTATTATAAAAGATTTAAATTAGATTCTAATTTTTTACTTTTTATCTAATCTAGACCATCAAATTGATCAAATTTTATATCTTAAAAAAATATTTATCTCTATTCCGTGTCAGGTACAGTATCTTCTTATTCATTATCCTATTCTATGAATTCATCTATATCTAAATTAATTTTACCCCCTCCTTAGGTCTATGTTATTTTTTTACTTATGTATAAATTTACATCTTTATGTTTTTCATCACTATTTATATTGTATGTATATTATTAAAATACATCAAAAATATTAAACATGGTATTTTTTGTTGATTTTAAAACATTATTTAAAATATTACTATTATATATGGATTTCGTTGCTAAATTATTAAAATCATATTTTAAATTAGAATTTTTATATTAATGTTGAATATGTTTTAAACAAAATAAACCTGTAAACCAATATTAAGAAAAAATATTTATCATATATTTATGTTCTTGTTAACTTAATTATTTGAAAACTTATGATACTGACCAATCTCTTATTTTGTTCAGTATTTATTTCGTTTAATGTTAATTATCAAGAACAAAAACTACCATAAATATTTTATATTGATTTGTATTTTCATCAATTTAATAATTTATAGTTTTTATCATATATAACAAAAAAATAAAAAAAATATTTCAAATACCTGATATTTTTTATACAATACTATCTAATATATTTTTATCTTATACCATATCTTGAATTTTACCCAAATCTAATAATGTTTCAGAAATAAATGTTTATAAATCTAATCTTGATACATAATCATCAATATAATCATTAATTTTTTATCTTAAAACTTTATTTGTACTATTATACTATATTTATTGAATTTATTTACCAAATGGTTTTATAAAATAAAAAATATAATATTATAATCTTTATTTTAATTTATCATCTAACAATCCTTAAGAAAAATCAAATTCTTTAAAATTGTTGAATCTTTATGTTATATTTTCTTTTTAATTTATTTCTTATAGTACATATGACATAAAATTATCAAAAATTTATTAATTTAATTACATTTTTATTTAAACATCATCAAACATATAATCAATATCATATATAATTTCTTCTTGATTTTTTTGTTCTACATTTTATTATTCTTAAAACTTTATTAAAATTTCTTTCACATTTTATTTTATTTCACTCTATGTATCCGATGTTTACTTTTCATTTTCCAATAATTTTGTTTTTTCCATAAAATACTAAATAATAGTTTTATCAAATGCAATAAATAAATAATCAATCATATTTTTTATTGAATCTGTCAAAATACTTATAAAATTATTTTGTTTATGTTTGTTCATATTTGTTATGGGAGCAAGTAATTCTTTTACTTAATCCATATCAATATTTTTTTCTGTAATACATCTTGTTATAAAACTTGATGCTTATTATTAAATTTTAACTATTTCTTCACTGTTAAATATTTCTAAGGTCTTGCATATTATAGCTTATATTTATGATTTTTCAATCATTTCTGGAATTGTATTGTATTTTTTTTATTTGCAATATATGTATATGCATCTTAAAACATCCATCCTTAATTCATTATTTTTTATTTCACCAAGCATTTTTCTGATATTTATACTTTCATGAACTAAATCATTACTTATAAAATATAAATTATTAAAATTATATATTTATTTATCAGGGTTATCACATAATTATATTTCTATTTTTTTCACCATAGATTTAAATTTTTTAAAAAATTCTATATCAGATATTTTTTCATACTCAATTATTTTTTTATTTTTATTTTTTTTTCTTTATTTAAATAAAGTATCTATGATATGATATAATTATTATTATATTTCTTTAACTTAAGTTGCTAAATCATAATTTTCATAATATTATTAAATGTTTAAATATTCTTTTAGTTTTGTAATTCTATTGTTTTATTACTACATTATATATAATATTTTGATTTTTTTTTAAATAAAAAATATTTTAATAAACATATTAAATAATATAAGATGGATGATTAAATGACATAATTTCTTAAAGATAAAATAAATTGTTGGTTTTGTTGTTATCCCATGAATAAAGATAAAGTATTCATGGGTATTCCAAGACAAATTAATAGAGAATAAAACACAATCAATGTATATGGGTATTTTTGTAGTTTTGAATGTATCTATTCATACTTAATAAAAACTGAAAAAAATATATAAAAATTTGATTAAATAATGTTTTATCTAAAAATGATAGCTAAATAATATTATGGAAGAGGATATGAAATAAAACAATAAAAAAATCCATTATAATAATAAATATTTGGTGGTCCCTTATGTAGAGAAGAATTTATAAATAATTAATAAACATTTGTTATGCCTAATTAAGGAGGATTTTCTATAGTTTTTGATTAATCTATGTTTATATAAACAGATATTATGCCCGTTAATGACAAATTTATATCTTTATTATAAAATAATAAAGATAATATTTTTAAAATATTTGATCAAAATAAATAAAATCAATAATTAAATATTAAACAGCCAAACTTTAATATTTAATTTGTAAATGTTAAATAATTTTGATTTTATATAATTATTTATATATGTCATCTATGTTAGGTTTATAGTATTTTTTTACATTTAATTATATATTTACAGTCTGGCCAATAGTTGGTGGTGTTGTTGCCTCATATTGGTATTTTATAGTAAAACCAAATGAAAAATTTTAAAATGATTAAACCATAAGATATAATAAATCTCCATAAAAAATAATATTTTATCATAAAAAAATAAAAGAATATTGAGAGAAAAATCATTATTACATTATTTTATATTTTTTTATGATATTATAAATAATAAAACCATGTATTGTATTGGAAAATAATAACTATATAAACCAATTTTATATATTAATTTTTAAATTTGATTCGTTGTATGATTTTATATACTAGTCTGCTACATTTGAAATATCACTCAGAAATATCATCATCGTCCATAATAATTTTATTAACAATAAAAATAGATAAAAATAAAATCCCAACATCCAGTTTTAATAATTAACTAATTTTAATGGAGAAATTTATCTTATTTTTATAAAATAATATACAAAAGTTAAAAATTATAATATATTAAGACTAGAATCAATATATAATCATGCCACAATTTTATTATATTTACTTTCGTTTTATTATTAACATATATAGATATATAAAAAATTATATTTTTTCTATTTATTCATATTTAGTATAAAAAAAATATCATTACCGTATCTGCATTATATGTCCATATTTTGTATATATTGAAAATACTGCTAATGATTATATAATTATAGACACTATAGCAAAACCTATGGTAAAGTATTTTGTATCGATAATAAATTATTCAAATTTTTCAATAAAGGAAGCTAAAATTATATAAATATATACCATTAAGAAAAATATAAGAGGTATCAATGATATATATGTATAAAATTTCATAAAAAATAATCCAACTGAATGTAATTTTTTATTTGCTTCAGTTGTATATTTTAATTTATAATGAGCTTTCGTTGTTAATATTAATGCTATTACATTTAATACTATACTGTACAAAGCTGTAAAACCATATAAAATAGCAATAATAATTTTTATATTCATATATATAAAATATATTTAAGAATATTTTTTTAAAAATTGAAAAAATATTCTTAAATATATTTTATATAATATAATGATTTAAGAAGATATAAAAAAATATATTTCATTCAATGAAAAATCTAAAATGTTAGATTATTATGTTAAAATGTTACAATAAAAATAAATATAAAAAAATTCTATAATGATTTAACATAGGATAGATAAAAAAATTTAATTTAAATATTTTTAACATACAGATGATTGTTTTTATTATCTGTAAAATAATATAGAGAATTATTATTTTGAAATCTGGAATTCATAATAAAATATTAAATTATTTTATGATTATGATAAAAAATTAACACAAATAGGTAAAAGTATAGAAGAGTTAGAAAATGAATGTTATACAGATATAAAAGAATTTATAAAATTTGTTTCAATATTTTTAATTTATTTAGGTTTTGAATCTGGAAGAAATTTGTGTATTAATGATGAAAAAATTAAATAAAAATTAAAAAATTATCTTAGTTCTCCTAGTGTTATAAAAAAATAAATAATAAATTCTCAAAATGAATAATTAGAATAAATATTGAATAATGTTATATTATTAAAATCATAAAATTCTGAAAATTTAAATAAAATATCTTTTCATATAATTTTTAATAGTGTAATTTTTGATAATATATTTACTTAATAATAATTTCAATAAAATTTAAAAAATTTATTAAAATAATAATAAAATATTATATAACTATAAAAATGCATAGAGTATATAGATCTTTCTGTATATAGAAATGTTTGTTTTAGAACGTTTTTATCTGATAAAAATAATGTCAAATAAAATAAATTATTATTAGATAATAAATTATTAAATATTTCTATTAGAAAAAAATCTTTTTAATTATTAAATGATATTTAAACGACAATAAATGAATAATTATTTAATAAGACTTTAATAACCATTATATAATAAGAATTTTCTGATAATATTATAAAATATAACAATAATAAAAATAATAAAACATATGATTATGAATTATTGTCATATGATTTGGAATTAAATCTTATAGAACATATTTTAAATACTTTACATAATCTTGATGAAAAATATTGCAGGGAATTTTATTATTGGAATACCATAGGGAATATATTATATAATTGTTTTAGGGAATAGACAACAAAATTTTAAAATTAAAATGTATATAATGTATTATAAAATTATTATTTTAGGTTATGGGAATAATGGTCTAAAAATGATGATAAATTTTATGAGGATAAAACTGATTATGGAAAAGATAAAAATGGTTTACAAAGAAGTTGTTGTTATTTGTTTTGGTATGGTATTAACAATAAATAATTAGGTTTATAATAATAAGGTTTTAAGAAAAATAATTAATCATTGGGAACATTATATTTTTGGTTAAAAAGTCATAACATAGATATAAGAAAATTTTATAAAACTTGGAAAATAAAAATATTATTTAATACATAAGAGGATTAAATTTTATTATAAAAATTTATAGATTTTGATCTTAAAAGTAAATTTATAAATTCTACATACAAATTAATAAATAATGCAAAATTAACATAAGATATAATTAAATAAACATTTAACAATAATTCAAAAATATTATGTCTTAGAAGTCAAAAATCCACGGGAAAATCTTATAATTTTTTCAGATATTTTCACAATATGTAAAATATAAATAATTAATCAAATATTCTCATCATAACATCAAAAGTATCACTAGCAAATAAACTTATGGATGATTTGAAACATTATGGATATCAAATATATGACTAAATAACATCTAAATAAATAAATATATAAAAATTGATTATATAAATAGATTCACTGCATAGAATATCAGAAGATTATGAACCTGAATATATAATAATTGATGAAGTTAAAGATATGGGTAGTTATTTAACATCAAGTCATTTTATATAAAACCCTAATTTTAGATTTTCTTTAGAATAGTTGTAGGATTATGTTAGAAAATCAAAAAAAATTTATCTAATGGATGCAGATATAGATTATTCTATAATATAATATTTTAAAAATGTTAAAATGATTAATGATGAATAAATAACAATACTTGATAATAATTTTAAAACATATCATGAAGAATAATATTAATTTGTTTATACAGATTTTAAAGATTGGATTGCTGTGATTTTTAAAGATGCTTATGAAGGTAAAAAATTTACCATAGCATCATTATCATAATCTTTTTCTGCGGATTTATATAAATTTTTAAAAATAATATTTAGAGACTTAAAAATATTATTAATAAATAGTAAAACAGATTAAATTACAAAATCTAATTTGGTAAAAGATGTTAATAATAAATGGACAAAATATGATATAATAATATACAGTCCAACAATAACAATGGGAATATCGTTTGATATTAATTAATATTTCGATAAAATATATATGTATTTATGTGATTAAAGCACAGGAGTACTCTAAACTTGCTAAATGGCTCATAGAATAAGAAATCCTATATGTAAATAAATTTTATATACATATGATTTAGGCAATGCATAATTTAATCCTTTAGATTTTTCTTAAAATGATATTTTAGAAGATATTATATCTAAAAAATTTTTTATATAATATAATAAAATAGACATTAGAGGTTTAACATATGAATTTAAATAATCAAAATAAAAATAGATAATATAATATAAAAAAGATCCATATTTTAAATTATATAAAAATAATATAAAAGAATATTTGATGAATAATAATTAATATATATAAATATTTTTATAATATATGTTTCATTGTGGTTACATAGAATAAAAAATTTTTGATGATTCTATGATAAAAAATTTTTACACCGTAAATGATGATAATTAATTTTTTATAGATTTAAAAATAAAAGAATCTCCTGACGTAGAAAAAAAATTTAATTAAATTACGAAAGCAACAAGGGAAGAAAATATAAATGTTATAATTAATAATTTATAAAAAGTTAGATTATTAACACCTCAATAATATAAAAATATAATAAACACAAATAAAATTTATTCATAGGAAATATAACGTATAAAAAATGATGAAACAGTGTCTTCATATATTGAAATTGTTGATCAATATGAATATGTGATAGAGGATGAAATTCTTGAATTATAAACAATAGATTATGACAATCTATCGATAGAAGACTAATATAGAATTATATCAAAAAATTAATATTTTATATAATATTTATTAATGAAATATGATATTTTTATCACATATGATCTTTTGAATAAAAATAGTAATGTAAAAAAATTAATAAAATAATATAATTTATAAAATATTAATAATTAATAAATATACAATAATTAAATAAGTAAATTATATGAATAAATAAATGAATAAATAGATAAAAATTTTGATAGTAAATTTTATAAAAAATACCATGCAAAAAATATTCGCACAAGATATATTAATCTTAAAATAATATTAACATATATCAATTATGATAAATTATCAGATGAAAATATGAGCATGTAAGAATGTATTAAATAACATAATGAGTAATAAAATTAAAAAATAAATGATGATGATATTAACATTAATGATATTTTAAATAGAAAAAAAAATATATCTATATAAACTACAGAAGAAAAAATGCAATATTTAAAATAAAAATAACAAACTATATCATTTGATGCTGTTTTTGATATCATCAAAATTAATAATCATTACAAAAAATATTAATATATATTAGATGGAATAAAATTTTTAGATTTGGATATTAATATAAACATTAATAATAAAGAAACATAAATATCAGATGAAAAAAAATAAAAGTTTATAAAATATATATCTAATAATATTAATGATTTAATTTTTGAATTTAGTATAAATAAAATTCATAAAAATTTGTTACATGAATAAAATTTTGAAAAATGTTTATTTTTTTTCAATAAATGTCTTTATTAATTTATGGGTATCAAAATTAAATAATTTAGCAAACAAAATTAAGAAACAGATTAGATATTTTATAGGGTAAATTATACATAATGGACAAATTAAATATTTAAAAATTAAATTAATGGTATATTATTATTATGAAAAATCATTATAGTATATTTTCTGATATTATACTGTTAATTTTTTATTACACATATTATTAAAATTAAATAATTTAGTCAATTTCGTTTATAGATGAAATTTATTTTATATTTTATAAAATATATATTTCCTCATAAATATTTGATTCTTATGTTATCTTTAATTAATATTCTTCTATGGGATTATCAGAAGATTTTATAGTTATTTTTTCAAATAATGTATTCAGATTTATTTGATCTAAAAGATTATAATTTTACCATTCATTTTAGCTACGAATAAAATACTAAAATTCTATTTCTATAGGTTAAATAAATATTTCAACATTATAAGACAAATCATTATTTTTTTTAAATATATACTCTTTAATAAAATTTGTATACTAATATTATATAAAATCATTTGAAAATAATATATCATTTATTAATTTTAAAAAATAAGAATTTTAAATATATTGTTTATTTTAGGATTTATTATCATAATCAGAAAATTTTTATAAGTTTTCACTTTATTTAAATTTATCATAATCCAAAAATGAAATAAAACCAAAACATGTAACATTATCTTCGTATTTAGAATATTTTTTTTCATCCCCGTCATCATTATTTTTTTCTCTGATTAATATATAATAATACTATAAATTATTTAATTTTTCTTCCAAAAATTATTATTCGTCTATTTAATTGGGAATTATTATCTAATTATAAATATTTTTTATAAGTTAAAATTTTAGATAATGATTTATTAAAAACATTTCGTCTATAGATAAATTTTATAATGATTATTTATTAATATTATAATAATCAGTAAAATATTTTTATTATCCATTATTATTTCCTTTATCCCAATCTAAAAAAATATCATACTATTGTAAAATATCAAAATTATATTTTCTAAATTTGTTTATATAATTTTAAAAATGCTTTGTTAAATTTTTATTATTATTTTATATCATTTCATTATGAAATTATTGATATATGTTTTTATCTGAAGAAATGTTTGTTAAATTACCTCTTAAAGAAATATTTTATGTGTCAAACATTTTTTATTAATCATTAAAAATTTCATAAAATTCAACTTATGTTTAAGCTTAATTAGTCAGTCGGATATTATTTTTTTTATAATAAATTTTTAATAAATTTTTTAAATCATTGAATAACGTAAATTTTTCTTAATAATCTTAAATAATTCTATGATGAACAATATAAAAATCATAAATTGTATTTAATTTAAATTTATCTTATTTATCTTATTCGAAATATTATATTATTTTTTTTATATTTACTTGATAGGATGAATTTTGTGATAATTAATCAAAAAAAATTATAAGATCATTAAAAATTTTATATTTAAATTTTGTTATTAAAAATATTTTATTTTATTAATTTTATTATAGTTTAATATTATCTAAATCTTTTTAAAATTTTATTTACTTTTTTATGATTTCGAATATTTTTTTATTATCGTGTTTTTTCATCATATTATCTAAAATAATTTTTATATAATATATAGGATCTTGGCCTTTTTTATGTTACATTTATATTTTATTCATCATATAATTATAATAAGATTCATTTCCAATACCTTTTTGATTTAATTAGTACATATAATTATATTTATAAAAATTAAAAATATAATTATATGTTTATTTAAATTATAATTGTTATAATAATTATAATAATATAGTAATATTTAGAATATTATAATCTTTAAATGAAAAAAATTAATATTTCATTATTATAATAGATTTTTTTATATAATGTAATAATTATTAATCAAATTCATTTTTATCATAAATAAAAAAATGTTATTCTATTTTTCCACTTATATCTATTTTTTTTTTATGTCTGATTTATGACTGAAATAGATGAGTATATTAATTCATATTAAATTTGATGTTAAATTTATCAAAAAATTATTTTCTATATATATATTATAAAAAATTCAATAATAGTGGTTAATTATTTTATATTATATTTTATTCCACATTAGATTCAATCAAAAATTATTAAAAAGTTGACTCAAAAATTTTAGAATCCCATTTCATCTATATAAAATTTTAAAAATAAAAATATATATAATATCAATTTTTATATAAAATCACCATACATATAGATATGTTATCTGAAAATTTAGACTGGTGTTAATCATACATATTTCCTAATGGATTTTCCACATGTTTTTAACATAAATTATCTAATATTATTTTATATAGTTAATTTGATGTAAAAATATCATATATACCGTCAGAAGCAGTATTTATTAAACTATAATCTTTAACAGCATATTATTCTACATCAATTTTTCTATATAATTTTAAAGATGAATCTCCCATAGCACGTGAAACAGCTAAAATTCCATCTACTCTTCCATTAATTAATTTCGTTCCCATTTATGTCATAATTTTTTTTTCTATTTAACTTGATGGTTTATGATCCCTTGTAAGATCTTTTGCTTAATTTTATTTTCCATGAAAACCCGATACTCTAGAATCTCCAAGATTTATTGTAAAAAAAATATCCTCTTATATTATAATAATACTTAATGTACTTCCTGCTTCACCAAATTATTGTTTATTCTTTTAAATATGATCTTAAATAACATTAATTATATTTTAAAATTATTATTGTATTTATTATTTTGTTTTATTTTTAAAACTTAAATTTTTGTCCTTAAAGAATCTATAAAAAAATTATTATAAATATTAAGATACTTAAGCCCCGCCATGGCCATCAAACGTACAATACGCTTAAAAATTTTTTCTTTATATTACTAACATTCTATCTTCATTATAATCTCTTTTACATTTTTTATTCAAAGCAAAAAAAATATCATGATTTATATTAGGTTCTATATATGTTAAAATGTAATTAATTTTTGTTTTTTTATCTTATAATAAAATATCACCAATTTTTTATATCATATATATTATATATAGAAAAACTATTTAATATAAACTTTATCGTTGAGAAATATAAAATTGAAAAAAACCTATCATCAACTGAATAATTACTATATAATGACATAAAAAAAGAATATATAAATGTTTCAATTAAAAAAAAAATAAATATACTATAATATGAAAGAGGAAAGAAAGAAAAATAAAAAAATAAAAAATAAATAAAAAAATAAAAAATAAATGAAAAAATATCAAACAAGAAATAAATGCAAAAAAATTTATATTAGATAAAAGAAATTAAATAATCATAAATTTTTGTCAGTAAGATATTATGGTGATGATGATATTATTGAAGATGATATCGACGATCCATATGATGATGAGAGCGATGATGGAAATTATTAATGGAAGAGAACATGTAGTTGCACAAGTTGTTATTGAAAAATTGAAAAAAATAATTTCAGATACTATAAGATATTATATAAATGTGGTAATTATAAAGGGAAAATTGGGAACGTTATATGTAATTATAATAAGAAAAAAAAATATAAGAGATATTTAAATAAAAAAGAAAATAAACGTATATTAATATGAAAGAAGAAAAAAAAAGAAATAAGATTTTTAAAAATATCAAGAAAAAAAATAAGGATAAAAAATCATAAAATAAAATTTCTAATAAAAATAAAAAACAATATATAAGAGAAAAAAAATTAAATAATCATAAAATCACAACGATTGATTAATATTATGTCGATTAAGAAAATATAGAAGATGATGAGGAAGAAGAGGATAATGAAGATTCTTATGATCCTTATGATTATAGAGATAGTATTATATATGCTTTATCACTTAGTACTACTGTTAATGATGGTTATGTATATATGTTTGAATCTAAATCTCCTTCATTTTTTGTTATAAATGATAGAAATGATGAAATTTCATTAAGTTCAGATAGCGAGGATTAAAATAATGATGAAAATTATTATGGAAATTTGATGTTAAGAATTAATAAAAAAATATAAAATTTATGGTATAATTTAGTATGAAAATTAATGTCAAAATAACAAAGTATCATTAAGATATAAATTTTTTTTTATTTTAAAAATATTATTTATGTATTATATACATGAAATCATTTATTAAGACTGTATTAACATCATCATTATTTTGTTTAATTTCATCATAAGAATTTAATAATAATTCACTATCCTAAGTATAAGTTTGTTATTTAGAATGTAGTGCGTAATGTTCATAAGAATGCCAAGATAGAATAGATTATCATTATTAAAATTATATAAATTATGTGCGTCCATGTGATTAAGTATCACATCTTTTATATAATTAAGATGATTTCTCCCTTGATGATGAAAAAATGAATTAATTTTAAGATTGTTTTATAGAATTATGGCAACATTCTTAATCTCCTTAAAGCGAAGTATATAAATGTGCAATAGATTGTATTAATGAATATGATTATGTTGGTTAAAATTTGATTTATGAGAATGATATATAATTGGATGCTTATTACTATCCAGAGAGACCTAAATAATGTGATGATTATTATTGTCTTTAGGATTTGGATGTTTGTATAGGAGAATGCAAAGATGAAAAATGTTTTGGTAAATATATTCCTAATGCAGATTGTTAATCTGTGTAAAACTAAAATTGTGATTCTATGAGCTAATATATAGTTGATAATGAATTTTATTTTTCTAATCTTTCTAATAAATTAGGTGACGAATATAAAAATTTAGCTCTTGAATGTATAAAAGATAATTAAAATAACTCATAATCTGATGATAATATGGTTGGATATTAATATTTTTAATGCGTTGGGGATTGTTATCGAGCTGAAAAATAATAATCAAATAGAAGTTTAATTATTTATATTTAATTATTATATTTACTGTATATTTTTATCTTATGTCTTTGATTTATTTCCCATTTAAATTTTTTTTTCTTTTTCATAATTTTTTATTAAAAATGTACTTGATAGAATCAAAATTAATAATATAGTTACATCAAATATTTTTTCTTCATCATTTATATACATAAGAAATATAACAATGATAAATAATATTATTAAATCTTTCATATATATAAATATTATTATTTTATTTTATATATGGTTTTATGTTTTTTAAAGGAATTATTGCATGATATGAAAAATTATATATGTTAAAATTTAGTATTATTGGGAATATTTTTTGTCATATAAGCATACATGTTTAAAAAAGGAAGAATCATATTATTAATGATATCATTGTTATTTTTTACATAAAAAATTGTTTTAACAATGTTAAAATATTCATATTAAAAAAAAGTAAAAGAAAGATTAAATAATCCTAATAGATAAAAATCTTTTAAAATATTTTTGATCATAATGTAAAAATATAATGAATAATTATTAAAAAATAATTTGCCCGATAATGATTCATAAAATAGAGAAAATTTTGAAACATTAAATTCATTATTTCTTGTGGGAGGAACTCTATTAGGATAAGTCAGAGAAGGTAGGATATTATGTAAAGATCATGATATAGATTTTTCATGTCTATCATTTGATAAGAATCTGATGTAAAAAATTATAAATGAATATAATTCTGATAATAATTTACAGATAAAACTCAATTAAAAACATGATTTTTAATTTGAGATAGAAGATAGAAAAAGTATATGTGATATACATATTATTAAATAAATATAAGGAAATTATATGATAAAATATGTAATTAATTATAATTAATCAAAATTATATTAATTTTTTAGAAATTAAATGGTTCCTGGAATCGTGAACACTGAATATAATTATGGTAATATATTTCCTTTATAAGAAAAATATATTAAAATATATGTTCCAGGAGAAGATATGCGTACATTTTCATGTTATATACCACGTTAACCATACATAATTTTAAAATCTAATTATGATAATTATAATTAAAGATATGGATATTTCGATCCTTAATGTAATGATATTTAATAATGAGAATATCCTTATATAATAAAATTGAGTATATAATAGATAGCTAAAATAATATAATATATCTTTAGAAAATACATAAGAATATTTTAATTATAATAATAATGTTTTATAAATTTATTTAGATAATAAAAATTTTTATGAAAAAATATATGAGGATATATAATAATTAGAATAAAATAGAGAAAACAAATATATTAATATTCTTAAGGAAAATGAGTAATTAAATAATGATTTAAAACTTAATTATGAAAAATATATAAAAAAATAAGAAGAACTAGATGAATAATAAGAATAAATCAAATAATTAAATAAATAAATGCTTTAAACATATATCGATAAAGATTAATAAATAAAAAGAAAAGGATGATTTAATCAAAGAATTAAGTTTAAATAAAAATAATATGATAAATAATTTAATAATTAGATCCTAAATCACATAAAAATACTCTATAATATCTTAATCGATAAATAGAATAATGATTACGATGAAACTTTTTTTTACATTTTTTTTTATTATATATGACAAAAAAAATTTCTGATGATATTAATAAAATTTTAGATAAATTAATTTATAAAAATAGTGATGAGGATTTATAACAATAGGAAAAAAATTTAATTAATAATTCTACTTAAAAACTTATAAAAATATTATAAAATAATTATAATAATTTTACCTTCGCAGATATTTAATTATATGATTTAATAGAAATTCTCATAGGATAAATAAAAAATACTCATGAAATAGGAAAGTATTCATTGATAAATAAAATAGATTAAATAGAAAAAATAATAATAACATTTAAAAATAAACTTTTTCCAAATTATAATACAATATTTCCTTTATTGTATGATAGAAATAAAGATTATATAAAATTTATGAAAGAAAATTTATGGATTTTAACTGAATCTGATATGAATTAATATAAAAATTTATAATAAAATCTAAAAGAAAATTATGATAAAACCATAGAATTATTTAAAATTTAATTAGATGAAAAAAATAATAAATATTAAAATACAAGATATTATAATAACGCAATTTATTAAATAATTAATAGCATGATATTAAATAATATAGATTATTAAAATATTTTTGATTTTATTCTTAATACCAAAGAAGAAGAATAATTGTAATATTTAATTTTTACTCATTTATTTTTTTCAGGAACATTAACACATAGTGATGAAAAATTATTTTAATAACAAAACAAAAACAACAATACATTTATAAATTTTTTTTCAGGATTATTTCATGATAATATATAAAATTAAATCAATAATTATTCTGTAAAATTTGTTTATAGTATTATAGATCAATTCAAAACTATTATATCATACGAATTAACTTAATTAATGATCTTTAGTGCAGATACAGGAGCGGGCAAGAGTACTTAGGTGCCTAGATTAATAGTTTATTATTAATTTTGTTTAAATTAAAATATGTAACATTGTGTCTCTCGTGTAAGTTGTACATAACCCACACTTAAAGCACTTTAAAGTGTCTTAGGGATAAGATCACAAGTAAATAATGATTATGAAAATTTTTAAAATTTAGAAAATCTCACAGATAATTAATAATTTCTTTTACATACAATATAACAACGTACTAGTAAAGTTAAAGATAATCCATAATAGAAAAGTCTGATATTTTATACTGATGGAAAATTAAAAGCAGATTTTTTATCCAAATTCACATTTGAAAAAAAAAATTTAGATAAAAACATTATAGAAAAAGAATTATAAGATGATAAAATAACCTATGAATAACTTGATGTTAAAAGCACAGCTACAACAAAACCGTTATATGATATTTTTATAGTAGATGAGGCTCATAAAAAAAATTTAAACATAGAATTAATTATATCTTTTTTAAAATTATTAATGAATATAAATCCAAAAATAAAATTAATGATATTATCTGCGACAATCGATGAGGATGAAGATTAATATAATAATTTTTTTAATTAATATAATAGAATAAGAGTTCATTTAACTAATACCAGATTTTAAAAATTTAATCCATTAAGAACGGAAATATATTTAGATAAGCCAATTTTAGATATAAGAAAATAAAAATAATTGGCTGTAAATAAAATATTTGATTTAGTATAAAATATTTAAAAAATTCCTAAGAATGAAATGGAAAATGGTTATCATGATATATTATTATTTTTACATACAAAAGCATTAGTTACGGATACTGTAGAATTATTAAATAAATAAATAAAAGATACTAGATTCATCGCCCTTCCTATTTATTCTGGCGTAAATAATTTGGTTAATGAAATTATAGCAAATAAAAAAATTTTTATACAGTAATTAAAAATATCCAAATAAGATTTATTATATTATCTTTAGAATAATAAGCAAATGGATAAATTAGCGTAATCACCTTACAAAATTATAATATATGTAGCTACACCTATTGTGGAAGAGAGTGTTACAATCCCTGATTTAAGATATGTTGTTGATATGGGGTATACATTAACTGTAACTAATAAATTTTAATTTTCAGTATAATAAGTTTAAATAATTAATGATTAAAGTAGAATTTAGAGAAAAGGAAGAATTTGTAGAATTCCAGGTCATGAAGGTACTTATTTTGCTATTTTTGCTAATGAATAGATTAAAAAAACAAAAGGTTTAGGATTATATATTTTGGATCCTCTTATTGTTATGTAAGAAGTTAGTAATTTTATAAAAAATTATTATATAGATTTCTATGTTTTTAGCAAAGTATTATTAAATAAATAATCTGGTTCATAACTAGCATATAAATATTTTTAAAAATAAAATCATCCAGAATTATTAATAAGTTAAATTTAAGATTTTTATATAGATTAATTATACATGAATAGAACAATGCAAATATATTAATTTAATTATAAAGATGTTGAAAAAATTTCTATTTAATAATTTAAAACGGATCAGGATTATAAATAAATATAAATATTTAAGAATTTTTAACTAAAACATAAAACACATTTTTTAAATAAATATTATGAATTAAAAAAAATTTATGAAGATAGTATAATAATAGATATAAAAATATATTTTTTATATTATTTATTAAGAAAATTTGATTTAGATAGCAAATATTTAATTTTTCTTTTATATTATATTAGTTCAAGAGATGATTTATTGGGAGAAAAATATTTAGGCAAAGTGGTAGATTATTCAAATTTTGATATTATGTAGAAACAAGTATATATAATATATAAAAAATTATTATAAGAAATAATAAAAATATAAAACGAAGAAAATTTTTTTGAACTATTGGAAGAAAATGATAATTATGATTTAATGAGTAAAATTATATAATTACAATTTATTGAAAAACAATATTAAAATATAGATAAAAAAGTATAAGCTACACCGCTTTAAGCATTTTAATATTTATCTTTATAATAATTTTCTACAATTATTTATTATAAAAATAAAAATATTTATATTGTTATACCAAAAATAGATACATAATTTATAGATTAATAAAAAATCAAATCTACTATAAAATATACTACTGGTGAGAAATATAATCTTGGCTAGGTAGAAGAATAACCGGACAAAAATAATAAAAAAGCAAAAAAAATATTAAAAGATAGTTAAACATTTATAGTATTTTAACCCAGGATTATCATCATGGATAAAAAAAAACTTTTTGTGTATAAACATATGTAACCTATTAATTTAAAGGTTGAATTATTTTAATAATATTATATCTTAGAATAAACAAATTAATAGTCATGATATATTTTATATTAAAGATTATTTAAATATATAATCTATATGATCTTAAATAAGTTGAATATTTTTATTTTATTTCCTATATAAAACAATATTATATAATAAAAAAATAATCATAAATAAATATAATAGAAAAATAAGCCATTAAATATTTAAATAATTCATCATTAATAACATAAATAATATTATTACTTATATTATTAATTAATATAATATCCATGTCTAATATCTTATTTATTTTTTTTTTATTTTTTTAAATATAATTATATTTAAAGTTATTGAAAATATAAAATTAATAATATATAAAATTACTATAGTGAAATTTAATTTTTAAAATAATGATTATTCTAATATCATATATATAATATATATAATGAATAAGTATTTTGGATTTCATATCTCAAAAAAACATTTGTTTAAAAAAAATAGGGAATTGGATAATATGATTGATTAAGGCGCCAATACTTTTTAAATTTTTTTATCAAGTCCATAATCTTTTTTTAAATGTGATGATAATATTACTGATATTGTGGAAAAAGATTTTTAAAGATTATAATATAATTAAATAAATATTTTTGTTCATATTTAATATATTTTTAATTTGGCTAATATTTCTCATTAAAAAAAATCCATACAATAAATGTTTTAATAAATGATATATATGTCGTTACTCAATATATAATGTAAATAGAAAAGGATGGATAATATGTTTAAAGGAATTGTAATTCATACAGGGAGAAATAAAAATGATTAAGAAGGTCAAGAATCATTAAGGTATATCATAATGTAATCTTTATTATAATGTGATCAATATCTTAAATCTGTAATCAAAGATTCTGATTAATATATCAAATCTATGACAAAAATAATATTAGAAACATCAGCAGGATAAAAAAATGAGATCTTATCTGATTTATAAAATTTTTTAGATTTCACCCATAACATATAAAATTAGAATATCTTGTTTAAAAAAAAATTATCTATTTGTATTGATACTTGTCATATATTTTAGTCTAACTAATTATAATATTTTTAAGATAATATATAGTAAATTTTATATAATAATTCTTATTCTTTATTAATTCATTTAAATGACAGTAAAGAACCTATTAGAGGAATAGATAGACATTAAATAATAGGAAAAGGTCATATTTCTGAATAATTTTTTTTTGATTTAATAAAAAACGTCAATCAAAATTCTAATTAAAAAATTTATATTGTATAAGAGACTCCATATAATATGATATTTTTTAATAAATTGTAAAGATTAAATTAATAAAAATGAAAAAATATTATATATAAAGATTATAATAATATAATGTAAAATCAAATAGATTATCATATAAATAAATTATCAAAATATTTCAATTTTAATTTAAAATAAATTCTTTTTTATATTGATAATGAATATTAATGTTTTGTTTCAGGATCAAGCTTATTATGGTCAATAGAAACATAAAATAATTAAAATATATAATGGGAACCATATAATATTGATATTTACATATCTTTAGGCATAACCTTGTTTAATGAGAATTTAGATCAAAATATCTTTATCAATATATTAAGCAGCAAACTTTAAGAATATAATTATTATAATGAAAAATCAACAATGAAAAAATATTACAAATATAAAAAAACAAAAATAAATTTTTATTTATGTTTTTATAATAAATAGTTAGAAAAAAAAATAAATTTTTTTATATGGTGGTATGATCATTGTGGGAATAGAATAAAATTTGATATTCAAGAATTAGGAAACAAATTATTTATTAATAAGTTAATAATAAAATATAATTTTAATAATTATTTAACTATTGAAAATATATAATCGTGTGATTTTGATTAAATAAAAGAAATAAAAAAATATATGTAAAGAGGATATAAATTTTATCTTGAACCTTTAAACAAATGTTTAATTTATTAATTATATAATTTTAAACAAAAATTATATAGGGCAAAATTCAAAAGAAAAGCCGTAGATTATGCAAAATAAATTTTTAACGATTTTATTTTTGAATCATATGAATTTTTTATTGAATATAAAATAAAAATAAAATAAAAAATAAATTTTTTTCCTAAAAGTTATCTTGGTAAAATTCCAAATGATGAAATGTTGGATTATGAATAAAACAATAATTATTATTTAAATCATAAAAAATTATGCAACGATTTACGTAATTAATATATAGGATATGATCAATATGAACATTTTATTTAATGGCATGGTTTGCGACATATTAGTGAATATTATTATTTAAAATAATATAATATTATGGCAAAACAATTATTACCATGCATAAATTAAGAAAATGATACATTAAATTCTTCATAAAATAACAGCATGGAAACAAAAAGAATATAATAATTTTTATATGATTCCAATCTCGAAAACGCAAGATGGAATTTAGATCCTTACGAATCTGATGACGATTATTGAAAATTATTTTATATATTATTATATAACGGATGGATAAATAAACATAAACCCCAGTACCTCTTGATATGAGATAAAGTTATAAAATAAAATTAATAAATTAATAAAAACAAGTTATATAAAATAATAAATAATGGTTTGCTAATTAAAATATGGATTTATTATTTTAAAATTATGAAAAAGAATAATAAATAAAGTATTTAAATTAATAAATAATAAATTATTAATTAAAAATTGGTAATAATGAAAAATAATATGAAAATATAATAAAATAAAAAAATGATTTAATAAAATATTATGAAAAATTAATTTTTGATGTTTAAAATATTCTAAAATCTGTATCAACAGAGTGAATATTTATTTTTTTGTATTAGTATTTAATATATGGGTTGTATAATATTATATATAAGACGAAAAAAAATAATATAATAGGATGACAGTATTAATATTTAAAATGATAATATTTATCCTTATTAGTATTGTATTTGTAGATAATAAAAAAATTAAACATGTCATTCAGAATTTCATTTATGTATTTGTTTATTAGATTTTTAAATAACATGTAAAGCTTCTAGTGGGTATCATCATTGTACATGTAAATTATATAAAAATTGTAAAGCAATCGTTCATAATTGTGTATGTATTCTCAATAAAAAATGTTATTCAAAAAATCATGCATGCTTGTGTACTAAAGAAAAAAAATGTCTGAGACATTAAAATAAAAAAAAACAAAGTATATTTGACGAATATGTAATATCTGAATGTGAAATATGTTTTTGTAATAAAATGATACCAAGTATATTTTATTGTAAAATTTGTGGAGCTGATTATAATTAAAAATTTTGTTATGATTGTATAAGAGATTTTAATAGATGTTTATTATGCAGAAAATGAAAAAATATTTTTTATAAATATTTTATTTATAAAAATAAAAATTAAGTATATAATGGGATGTATAAATTCTAGACATAAAGAGGATTAGTGTGTTTGTGATTAAGAAGATAAAAAATGTACATATTAATAAGAACATAAATGTATATGTTTAATAGAATTGAGATAATTATAAAATGATAATTATAAATATTAATTTAAAAGATGTTTATCTAACACTCATTATTGTAATAATCATTTATTATGCTATGTGTGTCATAATATTATATAAAAATGTTAATGTGATTTAAGAATTAATAAAAAATGTAAAAATATAAAATGTTAATGTGATAAATTTAATCAAAGCATATCTATATAAAGAGATAAATTTTATGATAATTAGATTATATATCATACAACACCAAAAAATTGATCAATATATCTCTTTTATGTATTTATTGTTTTTTAGATTAAAATTTTTTTATTCCAATATTTGAATTTAATTATTATTTAGATTTATGGCATCTATAGTAAAAACAAAATAAATTTCTTTATATTCTTTAGGTAGGGGATATTCATATTAACTTTCTTTTATTTATTTTTCATCAATATCAAATTATATTCCAAAATGTTATATATGTTGTTTTATTTAATTCATTCTATCATATATATTTAAAGGAAATTCTACAATATTTTAATCTTTTGGTATTATTAAATAACATAATTCTGTACTATATCTTTCCAACTAAATTAGTCTATTTTTAATTATATTACATAATTATTTTTTATCATTTATATTATTTTGATCTTTTATTGTTATGTCTATATTTTATAATATTTTTTTTATTTATTTTAGATTAAATGACTTAAAAGACATACCATATTTATTTTTTTTTATCTAGTTTTCTATCTCTTATTTTTCTTTGATAATTTCATACGGGTCTTTATTTTCTTTATCTTGTTTAAAAATTTTTATTTTAAGCATTTTATCACATTTATCTTTATTAAATTATATTATTCCACTTAACGAACTAAATTTTTTTTACAAATAATATTCTAAATCATAATTTTCTAAAAATTATTTGTCATCAGCATTAAAAAATATAGAAATATATTATTATATATCATTAATAATAAAATTTTTATCACCTATTTATTCATAATGAAAATCCATTTAGACATCATTAAATCCATATTTTTTATAATTTTTATATGAAATTAATTAAATTGTGTCGTCATACAGGTATAAAAATCCTTATGTATATTATACATTATTGATTATATTAGTATTTTTTACAATTCTATTAAATTAATTTATAGAAATTTTGCTTAATGCTATTAAAACTAATTTTTCATTTATTTTTTTTACTATAGTATTGGGAGCTTATTATAATATTTTTTAATACATATTTTTAAAATTCATTTTTAGTTCAAATTAAAAAATTTTTTTAATTATATCTATTATAGTATTTATTTCATAATTCAAATATTTAATATTTGTAAAATATTTTTCCTATATTTCACTCAAATCATAGATTTGAGTTCTTTCATTAAATTTAAATGATTTTCCTTCATATGTCATGCATTAATAATTACACGGAACATAGTCGCATTCCTCAGGACAAAGATTTTTTTTTTCTTTAGCTGTAAGTTATCTATCTATAGGAACTGTTATGCATTTTTTGAATTTATTAATCTCTTCGATACTTACATTATTGTTAAAATTCACAACACAATCAATAGCACTACGTTTAAGTATTCTTTCTACTTATTTTATTAGAATAAATTTTTATTCAGATTTTGCGATAATTTTTTCCTCCATTGATAATTTATATTCAGTATCTTTATTGATATCATAATATTAATTGCATGACACATATCTATAGATATTTACTTTTTAATCTACTTAATTTTATAATAATTATTTTTATAAATGTTTACACCAACGTATTACACGTCCTTAAACTTATTTCATTTTAGTCATATTAAAAGATTGATCGAAAATATGAATAGAACCACAATTTTCAACACTAATACCTTCAGCTATTACTTTTGATCCTATAAATATTTTTATGAGTTTTCCATTTATATTGTCGACTGAATTAAAAACATTATCCAATATTTATTTAGCATTATCTATAGCATCAGCATCTAATTCTCCTTCCTATTATTTATCAAATTGTTTTGTTTCAGAGCCAGATATTTTAAAAAATGTACATGGATAAAATTATTTATTAGGATATTTTTTTTTAAAATCAATATATTTTAATCCTGTGAGAGCATCTAAAGTATCATTATTATATACCTAAGCTCCTGATTGATTATATTATACAAAACCATTAGAAATAAGAGTTTATTCTATTATATCTGTACCAAATACTTTAAAATTACTGTAAATTGTTATAGAATGTTATTGTGGTATTTCTCCTAGAATATTTGTCATTAAATGAAAAAGTTTTGTTGAAAAAAATTCAATATATTTTATATTGAATAAATCTCCTTAAATAAAATTATTATCTTTTGTTAAAGTTAAAAAAACATCATCTTATTTTGGTTTATATTAATTATTTTTTAGTAAATTATATATTTATTTATTAAGTTATTATTAATAATTATTATCTTTTAATGATTTAATAAGTTATAATAATGATAAATATGTATAATGGGCTTCTATATTATCATTTTTTAATTTAGGCAATGCAAAATTTGACGACACTAAAAATAAAAAATCTGTTTACATTTATTCATCTGTATCTAAATCTTTGTCATCTTTTTATTTTTTTTTTTACAATATTTCATCAATTATAGATTTTTAAAATTTTTTCATTTGACATTAAATTACATGTGTTAATTTTAATCCATATGGAATAATGCCTTTATGTGAGGGTTATGCAAATGTTACTTTATTTGAATTTCTAATATGGGATATATAACCATATGAATATTACAGGAGTAATTGTTCTCCATCAGGTTTTAATCTTATCTAATCTATATATTTCCCATACTCAAAAATATCTTTTTTTTCTATGTTTTTATAATTTTTATTACCAACACATCTTAATAAATTTAATAAATCAATTATATTATCCGCTCTATTTTTCATTATTGTAGCAGATAATAATAATAATTTTGTATTATATGTATTTTTTAATACCTAAATTAAATTTTTAATTTATTATAAATCTGCAAGATGATGACATTCATCTATTATTATAAATTGATCATTTAGATTATTATTGAAAATATATTATGAAAAAAATCTTTATCTTGTCATAACAGAAAAATATTAATTTATTATTATTTAAATTTATTTATTACTATAACGCGCATATCCTAAAAAGAATCTAAAATATTTTATCATATCATCTTTCCAATTTCTTTCTAAAAGCAAACCAGGAACTAAGATTATAATTTTTTATCCTAAATTTTTTTAAATTGTCATATATTTAGACGCTATAGATAAAGCTGAACGAGTTTTACCTGATCCCATATCATGTAATAATAATAAACTATTTATTTATGAAAAAGGTTACATTATATTTTATAAATTTTATTAATGAATTTATAATTAATTATTAGCCATGCATGTATTTTATAACATTATTATTTTTTCTTTATTAGACATTTTTTCATATTCTATTTGTTTATATTTTTATAAAAAAGCCTAATCAGCAAAATTTCTTTATATATTCATATATTCTGATACATTACTATCAGTGCCAAACCCCTCTATATCTTTAATTGTATAAAGATCTTCATATTATGTTAATTCTTCTAAATTTTCATCACTGTCTTTACTAGAAAAATTTTTCAATATATTATCATAAATATCAATATTATTTCCACCACCTGATACTTATTTTTATATTTAGGGTAAATATTTGTGTTTTTGTTAAATTTAATTAATAAAATTATCATCTAATTTTTAAAATGTTTTTAATTATTATTAGTTATTTATTATTAAATCAAAAATATCTTCATGAGATTGTAAACGATATTATTCTTCTTGAGCATCGCGTCCCCTAGCTCCAGGATTACAATTAGATTCTATAAAATATAAATTTTCATCTTCGTTTAACATAAAATCTAATCCCAATAATTCAAAATTTAAATTATCATTTTAAAAAACATCAAATCCTGATTTTATTATATAATAAGATAGGTATATTATCTCATCACTTATTTATTATTTTTATTTTTTGAATTCATTATCATTAACATTGTCAAAATATATTCTTTATTTTATATATTATTTGTCTTTAAAATTTGTTATGTGCATCGATTTTTCTATGGAATTTTTATCATATGGTATATTTTAATATCCAAGAATATAATTATTTTAAATATATATATTATTTTAATATATTAGGATATAAACCCTTATGTTAAATTTATATTTTTATTTTAATAATTTTGGATTATCAATATATTGTTATATTAAATATATTTATTTTCTATCCTAATTTTTAAAATATTATTTAAAATCATCTATATTCCTTATTAATCCAATATTTTAACCTTATTTTCCTAATGCTGATTTTATAATGAGTTTTATTTATTATTATTTAAATTTTTATAAAAATTTATTTATAATCTTTTCTATATTTTTTATTTTTTATTATTTTGTATTAATTATAATAGTTTTTGGAACAAATTTATTTAATTCTTTTTTATCAAAATATCGTAATATTTGTTTATATGTGTTATATTTATTTTCAAATATTTTTATTGATTCTGGGTAATGATTATATATATTTATTTATTTATTATTTTTATATCTTTATTTTTAAAAATCAAACATATTTTATTTAAAATATGGTTAAATTCTTAAATATATATCTTCTCCATCATATTATTCTTTATCCTATCTTTCTTTTTCTATTTCTTATTCTTTTTGTGTAAGTTCTTGTAAATCATATTCAGGTAAAATTTTTCTGTAATATTGATACATAGAAGAATCATTATTGGCATAAAAATCCCATATAAATATTTTTTTTTTATCTTATTATTATATTGATTTTTTCCAGACATTGCTATAATTATTAAAATCATCATTATTAAAATCATCATTTGCATATTTCCATAATCCCATATTTATATAAATAATCAAATATAAAAAATAAATATAATATAGATTCTTATAAATGTTTTTATTTTTATATGAAGAAAAATTGAAAAAAAATTGTTCTAATATTTTGATATTAGTATATAAATGAGTTAAGAAAATCAAATAAAAATTTATTAATAAAATGATCTTAGAAAAAAATTAGCAACAATGTCTCTTTAATTAGAAAAATTTAATATTTCTATATCTTCAATTGAATAAAATAATCCAAATATAAAAAATACATAAGTAAAAAAATTACTTTCATCATTTGGCTCAACGTAATAATTAAAAAATCCTGGAAATAATGATTTGATAAAAGAATTTTAATAAATTCTTGATAATTCTTAATGTAATAATTATAGTTAAAATATGGAATTAATAAAAAAAATTATAATCAATATGAAAGCATTAACATCTTCTATATGTACTTTATATGGAATTGATATAAAAAAATGTCGTTCTAATAAAAAATAAGATATAAAAGAATCATAATAATATCAATAAAATAATAATGATAAATGGCAGGATGATGATTCAGATGATAATGATGAATATGAAAATGATGGTTAAACTATAGATTCACTTCATGTCCGATAGGATTAAGATTAAGATTCTGATGATGAAAATTGAAAAAAAATATTTTAAAGTCATTTATCATTGTTATATAATGATTTAAAATAACCAAACAAATAAAAAAGACGATATTATTGATATGACATAATAAAGTGATTTTATCAAAAGAAATAATAAATTTAAAGATATATAAAAAAAATTTAAAGAATATTTGCCAGAATCTATATAAGAAAACGAATAGATTTAATTATTATTATAATTGGACTTAGAAAAATTAATGATCGTGTTAAAACCTTTTATGAAACAAGAATCTTCTAACATTTTTTAAAAAGTAGACGCATAAAAAAAATTATTCACAAATACCACAAATTTATATAATTCTTTGAATATTATTATCGAATCGAAATAATAATAAAAAGGATAAAGAGAAGTCCATAAACAATCAAGTACAATAATAGCTAAAGAATCTTAAAATAATTGGAATATATATGATTAAGAATGATATTGTATTATGTTATTGATTATTTATTTATTATATAAATGAAAAATGAAAAAAAATAATTTAAACTTATATATCTTATATAATGATTAACGAAGTAACCAGAATGGATTAAATATAAAATATTTAAATATTATAAGGAATGAAAAAAAAAATTGATATTCAAATTTAGAATATAAGATTAAATAGAATAGAATAAATATTAAATAAATATTAAAAATAAAATAAATAATATTTTATCGATATTTTAAAATCTGAAAATAAGATATCAGATTATAAATCTGAAGCTATATAGATTTAAAATAGTATTGTATATACCCCCCAATAAATATTTAGAAGTTTATAAGAACATAATTTAAATAATATAAGTAATATGATATAATAATTAGATAATTAAAATATTTTTTTATTTGATAAGATTTAAAATGATATTATTTATCCCTTTATTACTAATTTTAAATTATTAGGGGCTAAAAAATTTTTTGATCAAAAAGATAAAAAATATGGGATTATTTCTGGTCTTTAATTTGATTTTCAAATAGAAAATAATTATTCAGAATAAATATTTGCCTCTATTTAATTTATATAAAAAATAAAAAATAAATTTAAAATAAATATATTAAATTGTAATAAAATTTCTGATTCTATTAATTGTATAATATCTATTCCATTATAATATAAAAAATCTAATCATATATTTGATGAATTTCGTTAATTTTTATAAATAAAAGATTTATAAACAAAAGGTGTAAAATATGGAAATGATTTATGTATGATATGTTATAATACAGATAAACAATCAATGAATGTATTTTGTTAGAGAAATTAGTGTCAAAATCATATTTGTATATAATGTTATAATGATAATAAACGATAAAATGATTAAAAATGTCTTATATGTAAAAATTAAATGGATATAATAATAAAAAAATAAAAAATATGATTTTTTTATATTATTTTTTATTTATTTTATTTTATTTTTGTATTTTTTTATAAAAAATTGAAAAATTATTATTCTAATTCTAGAATTAATATTATATATATGACGTAAATAGATAATTTTTTAGAATAAATAAATAAAGTTGATGATGATTTTTCTTAAAAAATACTTGTTATGTAAAATATAGGATTGGCATTATTTAATAGATTGTTAAATAATTTAAGTATTTAATTTAAAAATAGACAAGATAGTTATCATTATAAATAATAATATAATATTGATGAATCAATATCTATAAATGATGAAGAAACAGCATAATATATGAATTATAAACAAAATTATAATTAAGAAATTTAGTAGATAAATCCCCAATGTGTATATGAGAAAATAACAAAAAAAAATACTCAATATATGGATATATCTACTATATAATTTTAATTTATATAATATGATAATGAGATTAAATAAATTTAATATAATGATGTTAAATAATATATTGACGGAGATTTTGATATAAAAAAAATTATTAATTATTCATATTAAATAGATAATATAGTAATTATTTTACAAGAAGATATTGAAAAGTAAACATTTGATCTTATCATTAAGATTTAAAAATAAAAAATAACAAAAAAAATTATAATGTATATTTTAAAAATTGTAACACAAAGTCCTTTTATTGCCAATACTGATTTAAAAGAAAAAATTTTCAATATTGTAGAAAACATGGGTAGAAATAATATAAACAAAATAAATAATAAATTACGTAATCCATTTACTAAAGATTTAAATTTTTAGGGATTGCATAATATAGTATAAAATGGAAAATATTCCATAACTGATAAAGCTGATGGTCAAAGGGTATATTTAATTTTTATTGATAAAAAAATTATAACATTATCATCTACATTGGAGATAAGAATTTTAGATGATGATGCAAAATATGATACTGATTTAGAAGGTAAAATATTTGATGCTGAATAAATTATTAAAAAAAAAAAATTTATAATAGTTATTTTTGATATTTTAAATAAAGAATATAATGATGTAGATAATCTTGAAAGATATGAAATTTTATAAGATTTGATTATAAAATATAATAAAAAATAAGGATTGGTTTTTCCAAAATTTCAATAATATAATAAATAAACATCTATTAATGATATGAATTAATATTTAATAAATTAAAGTAGAAATTTATATGATAAATATAATGATACAGTGGAAAAGAATAATATATGTATTTTTTATTCAATATTTATATTTTTTAATAATTATTTTGAAAATGAAATATTTAAAGTAACGCAAAATTTTATTGATAATTTTAAATTTATTAATAAAATTTATGAAAATGATGGAATTATTTTCACACCAAATTCAACATTATTATAACTTACTTAATTTAAATAATAATAATATACAACATATAGATGGAAATAAAAAATGACTGTAGAAGGTTTAATAAAATTTTAAAAATAAACATAAAATTCTAATCAAATTTAAATATATAATGTTAACAATGATAATTTTATTATAGCAGATTTATATTTTTAGAATGATAATGGCTAGTTAGTATAATCAGATAATATAAAAGAAGTAAGATTGAATGTTTCTAAAGAAGGAATTATAATTGATAAAAATAATAATTAAATTTTGGATGATACTGTTGTAGAATTTCATATTTATTATGATAATTAGGAAAAATTATTTTTAGAACCATTATCATCAAGACTGGATAAAAGTTCTATGATCAGAAAAGATAATCAATAAGGATATCCAAATTTTATTAGTATAGCTACGCATATTTTACACAGTGTTAAATTTTAAATATAAACTTTTCAAGATTTAGAAATTTCACAAATAGAAAAATACATTTATCAACATAAATAACAAATAGATAAAATTTATAATCAAACTTCCAAATAATTATATGAGAAAAAATAAGCAAATATATAAAAATATAATTAAGTATAAAACATAAATAATTAATATGAAGAAGACAAATAAATAAAACAGAACATAAAATAAATTTTTAATGATGAAAAATATATTGTGAAATCTTTTAAAAATGATTTTGATGATATATTAAATATATCAAAATTTAATATTTATTTATATATTTTTGATATGCTTTAAACAAAAAAAATATTTTGTATAGATGTCTTTGATAGTATTTAAAATGATATTGATAAAATAAATCAAAATGGAATTTAATAAATAATATTATTAGGTAGAGGAGATTAAAATAACATAGTTTAATAATGCTAAAAAAATAATATAAAAATATTAAAATAACAAGATATTTCCAATACTAACTTATCAAAAATTAATGTTAAAAAAGAATTAAATTTATAATAAAGACCTAATTTTTTAAATATGTAAAAAGGTCTTGGTAAATATTTATAGAATGATGATGATCAATATTAATAATTGTAAATTTTTATCAAAAAAAATATTTCATAATAAACTTCCCTTATTGCCGTATAATATATAGAAAAAGATATAGTAGATAATATTATGTAAAAATAATAAAGTAAAAAATTTACCCATAAAGAATAAAAATATTAATTATAAATTTTTGATAATATATTAAATATAAATATGATGCAGGATAAAACATAATAATGTTTATATTAAGATTATCCCATATATGGTGATAAACTTTTTGATATTATTTAATAATTAGATTATTAATGTTTATAATATGGAAGCATTAATGATACAAAAAATCAATGGGATTATGAATAATTTTAAAGTTTAAATAATAATTACACAAAAGATTAAGAAATAATATTTAAAAACATAATTAATGACAAATAAAAAAATAAAACATTAAACAAAATACTTTAAATATTTAAATTTGCAATATTTGTCAAAGTTAAGTGATAGTATTATATATTAATTTAAAAATTGAAAAAAAATATAATGATTTTATAAAAAGAAATATAATAAATGGAGTTATAAATAGAAATAGTAATCTCTCAAGAGGAACCAGAAACATAATAATAATCCTTATAATAGGATATTGATAGATAAAATAGATTTAAAAATCATGAATCTAAAATGGGAGTTGTATATTGTATTATAGAAAATGATAAAAAAGCACATAAACATATTACCTATTATAAATTAAATAAATAATAATTTTAGTAACATTGTAAAGATGCTAAAAATAAATTAAGATATATAGGATAATCAAAAAATAATAATCAACACAGAATGCTACAACATGAAAAAGATTTGAAAACTTTTTATTTTGATAATTAAAAATATTAACAATAATGGTTTGATAAAAAAAATTTTTAAACTAATTTTACTTTTTATTATTATTCTACTAAATAATTTATAGATGATGAAAAATATTTTATAAAAAAATATTAATCTAAACATTTGATGAATAAAATTTATAACAAATATAATATAGAAAGAGAAAGAAGTAGAAGTTATACCAAAATTTTGGTAAAATAGTATAAAGAATGAATAAGAATATTCACATTTTTTGTATTTTTTTATTTTTTAAATAAATTAAAAATAAAATATTTTTTATTATATATATGCAAGAAAAAAAGAAAATTTTAAATGTTAAGCATGTAAAAAAAACAAAAGAAGTGATAGAAGATATGGAAGATGTTAATGAATTAGAAAAACATAAAAAAGACAAATTAGATAAAGAAGTTTCTAATTTATTAGACAGTGCAGGGATGTCTGAAAATAAAATAAAAAAATTTTAAAAACAGATAAAATAAAATAATTTAAATATGGGGAAATAAAAAGAACTTAATAAAATAGTTGAAAAAACTTTTAATAAATAAGAATCATTACAAAATAATATAATAAATGTCAACAATGAGTTACTTGGACATGTAGATTTTAATTCATAGGTGATAAGAAAAATGGCAACTATGTTAATAATAATTAAATAATGTATATAGAATGATTTTAAAATAAATTCTGATTAAATTTAAGATTGTGTAGATTTAATTTAAGATATTTTTGAATTAATATCTAAAAAAACATGTTTTTGTTCATGTACATAAAAGAAAAAAAAAGATAAAGAAAAAAAATATATAACATAAAAAAACTAGGAAAAAAATCTTGACGATAGTATTTAAAAAACTAAAAGAGATATGGAAGGAAAAAGAAAAACAAATTAAAAAAAAAGTAAACATATTTAGGTAGAACTTGATAATGATGAAAATAAAAAATAAAAATCATATAGTACAATCTCATTTGCAAGTTAATAAGATAATACTGAAGAATAGGATTAAGAATAAAATAATGATTAGAAAATAATTAAATATAAAAATAAAAAATAAAAATGAAAAAATATAATAAGATTAAATAAATAAATATATATTATGAAATAAAATAAAAAATTAGAAAAATTAAAATAAAATTTTATCTAACATATAGAAAAATTAAATCAAACATAAAAAATTCACTGCAGCAAAAAAGATGGTGAAATAGTATATAAATTTAATTAATAGGATATTTAACAATATATACCTGAAAATATTAAAATTTGGAATGACATGAAAATAATTGATGAAAATATTTTTTTACTTATTAAATAAAAATTGAACATAATATTAAGAATGAATATTAAAAATTTATATCCCAAAGAAAATTAAATATTTAATTTTTTAAATATAAATCCTAATGATGTCAATGTTATTATGATTACAGAAGAACCTAATAAATTTTAATTTGGTATGGGTATGTGTATTGATGATTAAATACCATATAAATCTATTCCTGCGTGGATGAATAATTTTTTTTAAAGTGTTGAAAATGATAGATAAAAAATATTAAATGGAAAATATGAAGATTTATTATAACTTCCATATGTGTATAATAATAAAATAGAAAAAAAAATAAATGAAAAAATAATCAAAGAATTAACTGAATAAATGAAAGATTACACAAAACCATAAAATGGCTCAATGTAATCATATAGAGATTAGGGAGTTTTATTTTTAAATACAGTATTAACTGTAGATTCTGTACCTAAAAGTCATGAAAATTTTGGCTGGTAAGCTATTATGGAAATTATAATAAAAAATTTTTCTCGATAAAAAAAAAATGTAGTATATATAATAATAGGAAGCAAACCTATATAATTATTAAAAGATCCAATATATAAAACTAAAAATGTTATAATATAATGTGTTCATCCGTCCCATATGAATAAAAAACATTAAGAATTTTTAGATTTTGGACCATTTTTACATTGCTATTTATATTAAAAATATATTTTGAATGTATAGCCAGTAAATTGGTGGAAATGATATAAATTTAAATCATTTTATATTATTTTATTTTATTTATTTATATTATATATGAATAGTACATAATCTTTGGAAACATTACAAACTAATAAAAGTTATGCAGATGAGAATGAAAAGAAAAAAAAATCTATATGGTATATTAATGTTTCTCATTGGATATTTTTTAAAGAAAAAGATTAGTATGGATATATAAAAGAAAAATATTTAAATATATGTTGGATAATAATATTTTTCATTTTAGGATGGTATATTGGAGAGGGATATAGCATAGAATTAATAAAAGAAAAATTTAAAAATAAAACAATGATATAATCTTTAGATGAAAAATAAAAAAACGAAATGAATAATTTTAGAAAATATAGTAAAAATGCTAGAATTTAAAAATTATTAGGAAATAGATTGAATCAATAATAATGTAAGATTCTTTAAGATGAGGAAAAATTTGATCATCTCAAATAGGCAAATAGTTTAGGAGTAGTTAAAACTGATTTAATTAATGATTTTAAATAATTATAAGTTAGTTAATAATCTAGAGAACTAAATGTATTAGAAAAATTAAAAAAAAAATGTATGGTATGATTATATATGAATCATATTATAATAATAATTATAATTATTTTATGTATTTATATTTTAAAATATCATAATAGAATAGAAAAACTAAAAATAAAAAAAAATTCTCTAAAAAATATGAAACTTAGATTAAAAAAATTAAATAAAAAATTAAAAGTAGATTTAAGTAAATTAGATTTAAGAAAACTTACTAGAGAAAAAGCTAGAATATTTAGAGAAATATAAAGAAAAAAGAAAAAAAATAAAAAAAAAAAAAAAAAAAATTAAAAAAAAAAAAAAAAATAAAAAAAAAAAAAAAAAAAAAAAAAAAAAAAAAAAAAAAAAAAAAAAAAAAAAAAAAAAAAAAAAAAAAAAAAAAAAAAAAAAAAAAATAAAAAAATAAAAAATAAATAAAAAAATAAAAAGATTTAGAGAGAAAAAGAAGAACACGTAAATTAAGAAGATTAAAATAATTGGGTAAAAAAAAAATAAAAAAAAAAGATATAAATTTATTAGTATAATAAATATTAAAAAAAAATAAATTAAAAAAGGATAAATCTTAATAATTTAATAAATAAATTAATAATAATGAAGAAAAAAAAGAAAAAAAAATAGAAAATAGATTTTTATAACCAATACCTGAATAACCATAAAAAGAAAAAAAAACATTTTTATAAAAAATTTTTTGGTTTTTATAATGATATATTTTTTTATTGTTTTTTATTGCATATTTTTTATAATATTTTTTATATAGAAATATTAATAAAACATTATATATATGAAATCTATAGATATATTAAATAAATAATTCATCAATAAATAAATTGAGGATCTAGATACTGTAGATTATATTATATCTAATGATAATTTATAGTTTTAATAACTAGATATTGGTAAAACTTAAAATTTATAAAATTATGTACAATAAAATTAAATTAGTAGTGTTAAATCTTCTACAATAAATTAATTATAAGGAAAATAGGAAATTTAATTAGAAAATATTAATGAAGAATCATCTGAAAATGATAAAAGTACATCAAAAAGTTAATAAAGTTATATTAATTAAACATAAAATGAAGAAATAGAAAATGAATGTGATAATTTTTATTAACAGAGTGAACAAGAATTATCTAATAATGAAAAATAAAAAATTTTACATTTATAAATATAAAATGAAATAGAAACATATATCTAAACACAACGCTAGATAGAAAATTATTGTATTCGAGATTCCTAATGGAAAAAAAATATTTTATATCAAGAATTATAACAATAAAAAATAACACCAAATTCATAAAATTTAAATAAATTAGAAGAATAATTATACGATATTATACATTAAAAAAAAATAATAGATGAAACTAACAAATGTATGAATTTATTAAAATTTTTATTATAAATTATAGAATCAATTAATTTTAAATATAGTTTTTTATAATTTAATATAAAAGGATGGGCAAATCACACAAATAAAGATTTATAAAAAGATAGATATTTAATAAGAAAATGTTTTGTTGATTTTTACAATAATATAAAATTAAAATTATTTAACAGAGATAAGAAAAAAAATGACTAAGAAATAATATAAAAACAAGTATTTCCTGCATATATGTAAATTTTATTTACAGTAATTATATCATTATTCACATATCATTATAGTAATAATTATATTTAAAAAAATTAAGAAAATTATAAAAATATTATGTAAAATAATTAACATATTGCATAAATGTAATCAAATAAAATTGAAGAATCATTTGTATAATGAAACATAAAAAAAAATTTTTTATGATTTATTATATATGAATCGTTTTAATGAGTATCATAAATAAATTTTTGAATCAATATAAGATCCCAAATTATTAAGAGCTCTTAAAAATAATTAATTTGAAAATAATGATTATTTAAAAGCTAAAGATATACCTGATATGTTTTAATGTTAGTAATAAAATATTGAATCTTTTAATAATAATAAAGATGATAAGAAAACAAAAACAAAAGATAATGAAGTATTATAGGATAAAAAATGTAGTATTTCCTTAGATAGAAAATATTAATTTGAAAAAGAAGTTTAAAGAAAACCATATTTAAAAAAACATTAATAATGGTTGCCTGAATAATGGGAAAATTGTGGATATAAAAATGAAAATTTTGATTAGATAAAATCTGATTTTTAAGAGGCTATATATTTAATATCTAGATTGATAGATAATGGTTTTATTTAAAAATCTTTAATTTTATATATAGTATATTTGTTGTTAAAAAATAAAAATTGAACTTTTTATATTTCAAATAATAATTAAATTATATACAAATGAGTTCTTAATATATTGATGATTAAAAAGAAGATATTAAATCGGATATAACTGATCAAGATTCTATATATTCATAAAATAATGATGAAAGTGACAGTTTTTATAGTAGTATAAATGATTTAGAAATTTTATCATTAGATAATTTAGATGATTCTATGATATAAGATGACGAAGTATCATTATCAAAGATATAAGATAACGAAGTATCGTTATCAAAGATATAAGATAACGAAGTATCGTTATCAAAGATATAAGATAACGAAGTATCGTTATCAAAGATATAAGATAACGAAGTATCGTTATCAAAGATATAAGATAAGTCCTAACAAGATAATGAAGTTAATGATACAGTAGATAATTCACAAGGCACAAAAATTAAAAAAAAAAAAGAAAAACAATAGTTAAAATAATAACATGATGATGAATAAAAAATAGATTTTAAATAATTATTTAAACATAAATATAAATAATTATAAACATATAAAACTGTTTAAGTAGAGACAAAACAATAATTAAAATAAATTTTTGGTCATGATTTTATATCTTTACATGAATTAGTTTCTATTTTTTAGCATTCTAATAATAAAGCTCCATAAAAAGATTAAATAATAATATGTAGAATAATGGAGGGCAAATTATAAAAAATATAATATTTTATTCCATTAATGCTATTTAGTAATTTAAAATAATTATTTTAAACCAATTAGTTATTTGATTATTAAAAATTAAATTGGGTAGAGGACGATATATAATAAATGTCAGATTTTATTGATAATATTGATGTTATAGAGTAAAAATTAAAATACATAAATGATTGAAAAAATTGAAAAAAAATTATTTAGACATCTATACTCTCTTATATAATGTAATAATCTTAATAAAAAAATATGTAAAATAATTAAGAATAAAAATCTTTCTCAAAAAAAAAATTTGGCGAACATTTTAATACTAGTTTTAATAAAGAACGTTTTTCTGTTACTTTTAAATATAAAGGTGATATTAAGGATAGTTAATCGTTATTTTAATTCAGTCATAAAAAAATTAATACTGATTTTAAATCTACAAGCATTACATGCAAAGTTATTAATTTTAATACCTAAATATCTAACATTATTATAAATTTTATAAATGAACCAAAAAATTTTTAGTATATTATAAAAAAATATTTAGATTAATGTATCAGCAGTGATACCAAAGATACTGTTTCTGCATGTTATTATGAATTAACATAATAAGAAAATATTAATGATAAATTGGAAATTTCAAAATTGTCAAAAGAATTTACATTAGATAATTTTAAATAAAATGATACAGGATCAGTAGTTTTTATAAGTCCTTATTTTGTAGATCCAAAAAATGATAAATATAAACAGATATAATATGCTGTTGTGATTTATGATGAAGATTTATAAGATCAAGATATTTAAAAAGATCATGATAAATTTTTAATAGAAGGAGAAGAATTATTAAATAATGATCCAAAAAATGATATTTTACTGGATTAGGAACATGATGGTAAAAAATGTCATGTTATGATAGTAAAATCTTCGAATGATAAATTTTTACCATAAACAAGTAAAAAATTATTATATGAGATGAGAACAGAACCAACATTTTAGCTATATTAGGGATTTAAAAAAGATAAGGATCCTAAAACCAAAAAAACAATAAAAACTGATATGATGAAAGCAAAAATTATTGTAAATGCTATTAATTATTTAAAAATAACAAGGATTTATTAAAATTAAAATTCATCTTATTTAAAAAGTCTTGGAATTTAAGCATCAAAAACAAATGATATGTTTAAAAAATAAAAAGATGATTTAGAAGATGATGAAGAAACTCATCTATAATTATCAGATGAAGAAGAAAAAAATGAAGAATGATTTAAATATTTTATTAATTTTTTTTATTATTATTTGGATTTCTAATCCAAGTATTAGAATTTTACAAAGATATAAAGGGTTGAATTTTACATATTGTTTAACCCAAACAATTTTTTTTATTTTAACCCTATCTTTGTCTTTTTTTTATTTTAAAAAATATAAATATTATTATATAATGATCTGTTTGTCTAATAATAATAAAATAGTAAATATTTAACAAAATTAATAGGTGTATTTTGATATAGATTTTGTAAGATTTTAAATGCAAAAATATAATATAGAGTAATAATAATAATTTTTATATAGTATAAAGGATTAAAAATATTTAGGTTAAGAAATTTCAGTATAACTTGATTATAAATAAAATGAATAATTGCATAAAACAGATATTTTATTGATAAAAAATAATTTTAAAATATCATTTATAAAATATTTAGATAGTAATAATAGATGTTAATTATTTGAATAATTATTTAAATATATAGATTATTATAGAGATATGTTTTATCTTTTTGATAAATATCCATTATAATATAATAAATATAATGAAATAATGAAAAAATACAATTTATAATAACCCATATTGGAACTACCAGATCTTTAATATTTATTTTAAAAGTATATCAGTTATTAAAAAGAATATGATATTGATATTTTAGATAATTTTTAATTTTAATGTTAAGGAATGAATAATAAATAATTATCATTATCTCTTTTTGTATATCTTCCAAAATTTTTATCAACAAAATAATTAAAAATTTATTTTGATAAACATATCAACGAAAAATTAGATGAAAAATATATAATACCATTTATACTTAATTATAATTATGAAAATATAAAATCAAATTATAATTTTTAAAATTTAATTTAAGATATATACAAAAAATATTCAGTATAGGATTTTTTATTATTATAATAAGGTTCTTTGTCATATTTAAAAAAAGATTTTGAAAATCATATGTATCCATGTATAGGATATGAAATAACAGAATTAGCTGAATACATGTCAAAATACAAAATAAAAAATGAAGATAAAATATAATATATAGTTTCTTGTTGTCTTTAAAAATAAAATATAAAATAAATTAATAATGTGGGAAAAATATTTAATATTTCAAGGGAAATGATGGATTTATTATTGTATTAATTTTTTGATGATTATAAAATAAATGATATATAATTTAATTATAGAATTTTATAAGAAATAGATTTTTCCGTGTTAAATTCAAAAAAATATAAATATATATTAGATATTATGAAGAAATAAAATAACAAATTTTATCTTGATAAAGATAAAATATTTTAGGAAACTTTTATTTCTGGAAATTAAGAATTATTTGAATATTTATTATAGATTGATAATTAATAAAAAATTATTATTGATGATAAAATGTTTTAATAAATGAAAATAGAACATGTATAAATAATATGTGATAATATGAAAGTATTTTCATAACTAAATATAAAATAATTTATAGAATTTTTAGTATAACATAATTATATAAATATTTTAAATAATTTTATAAAATAATAAGAGAAAAATATATTATAATAAGATGATATAACACTACTTGTTATTTTACAATATTTAATATTTATTTGTGATTTAAATCCATAAATTTAACAATTAATAATAAAAATTGTAGATAAAATAATATAAAATTAAAAATTATTATAATAATTAACATAAATGATTATAATTTAGTCTATTAAAATAAAAAAATTTTTTGTTCTGGAATAATTATATGAATAATTAAATATATAACATAAAGATGATACTTTTAAAATATTTACAGAAACATTGATAGATAAGATATTAGATTCAAAATAAGAAGAAAATGATAAAATTATTAGATAATTATCTAATAATTTTCTTTATGATCTATATGATAATTATGATAATAAACCATTTTGGTAATATGTTTTTAATAAAATAGTTTAATAAAATTTGTCTTTATTATTGTATAAAATATTATTATAATAAAAACAATTTCATATCAAAGACACAAAAGATATAGAAAAAATATTTCCATTTAAATTATAATCATTTTGAATATTTATTTTATAAATTTAATTATATTTACTGTATTATATTATTTATATTATTTCCTGCTCCAAATTTATCATACATATTACTTTCATTATATTATTTTTAAATATCATTTATATAATTTTAAAATTTATATAATTCTGTCTCTTCTAAATTATTAATAAATAATTTTAATTGATCTATAAAATCTATAAAAGCTATTGTACTATATTTATATTCTAATATAAAATTATTCCAATAATTTTCTTAATATTATTAATCTTATTATAATAAATCTTTTATCATATTATATAATATAAAAATTTTATAAAATATAAAATCATATTTATCATATTATTCAAATTTATCAATAAACTTGATATCTTTGGATTGTATTTTACTGAATTGTGTAAATCTTATTAATTTATCTTATTTTCTCGTAAATATTAAAAATAAAAATCTTTTTATTCTTTTATAATATTTTGTTTAATCCCAAAAATTTTTTGTTTATAAAAATAATATATCATAAATATCATTTTCAAATTCTTATAATGAAATTAAATTAATATTATTTTGATTAATATTTAATTAATTATATAATTTATGATTAATTTTATAACCTTTAAAATTATTATATTTTTACACAGGAATGCTAACATCTGTATATTCTATTTCTGATAATAAATTATATAATACACTATCTCCTAAAGTATACTAAATACTGCATGGTATAAATAATCTTTATAATAAAAAATTCATTTTATCAAATTATATTTACCCCAATTAACTTTATAAAAATATAAAATTTTCATTATTTTATATTGCTTCATGATATTATTCTATATATTTTTTATATGTATAAAAACTATCTTTTATCCATCTAGTTTCCAAATCTTCTAAAGTCCATTTTTTTTCATCAGTTTCAGTTTCAGTTTTCTGATACGTTTTAATAAGATATGTTTTATTTTATCTAATAAAATTTTAGTTTAATTCATTAAAGTGTATTAAATCATTATTTTAAAATTTTTTATCTCTAATTAAATTAAAATAATAAAATTTTTATTATAATATTTTTTAATTTAAAGGTTTTGCATATATATCTTAAGAACCGAATTTTATAGAAATAATTTATATTTAATCTGTTATAATATTTTTATTCCATCTTTCTTATAATAATTATTATAAATCTTATTATATAGATTTTATTATATCCTAATGAAGATTTATTTATTATGAAAATTATTTTTATGCAAAATTAACATATACTCTATATATTATATTAAATATTTAAATATAGATGTCACTTATTTAATCTTCTGTAAGTATAATATTTTCTTAAAAACTTGATATTTAAAAATCAAAATCTCCATAAAGATTTTTTTCTTTAAAAAAAATCTAACTAAATTTTTTAAAATATTCATCTTAATTTTTATCCTATATATCATTAAAAAATATGTTAAATATATTACCTCCTTTATAGTAAAAAACAAGATTAAAATCATGGTATTATTTATCCAAATATTATTATATTTATATCTATATTTATTTTAACATATCTTATCTTTATTTTATATAAATAAGATAATTTTAATCTGCCATATGATAATATATTATCTTATTATAAATATTATAACATATGTCTCTTAATTTATTTCTTAATTCTATTTTTTCTTAATAAGTTTCTTATATTTTCTCTTCTTCTATATCCATATATATAAAAATCAAAAAAATTTTATTTTTGGTATTTATATTTTTGGAATTTTTAAATCAAATTGTAAATCTTTTATGCTTGGTATTTTAACTTTGTTTAATCCTAAATTTCCTAAACCTAATTCATTAGCAAGTTCCTAAGACATTTATAATCCTACCTTTGGACCCATGAAATCATCTGCATTATCAATTAAATTAGAAAATATTGTTTTTAATGACTTTAAAATTATAATTATTCCAGATTTTAAAATATTCCATGATTTAGAAAAAGTACGTCCTATAATACCCCAAAATGTTAAATCTTTATCTCTAAAATAATTTATAGAATCACTTAACACTATTAAAAATGCAATTATTAAAATAAATATGGTAGTTAAATAAAATAATCCAGAAATAAGTTGTATAAATTAAAGTAATTCGCAATTCATATATAAATTATATAAAAGAAATATTATTATTATATATGAATGCTTAAGGGTGTGATGTGAATGATCTAGTATAAATTTCTAAATTAACAATATAATTTTTATCAAGTATTTTTTTTACCACATTAGCAATAATTGTTATATATTTAGCTATATAATATTCATAATAATTTTCAACTTTGATGGATAATCCTGAAAATTATATCAATCCTAAAATAAATAAAACTATGGATTATATAATTCCTTTCACAGCAAAATTAATAAAAAATCTTCCAAAATATGTTGGGAAATTTATTATATAAATATTAAAATTATTACTAAAACCCATAACAGATATTATTGTAAAAATTTTTGGTCTTTCTGAAGATATAATGGAAGGAACATTGGGTATGGTAAATGATGCTGGAGAAAAAATTATGGATATGGGCGAAGATATTTTTGGAGAGATAGAAAATGCTATAGAAGATACTTTTGGTATATTATAGGATATAATAGATGAATTTAAAAATCCATAAGATGCAGTAAAAAAAGTAGGAGAATAGACAATAAAATAAGGAGAAAATATAGTAAAAAAAGGAGGTAAAGTAATAAAAAAAGGATTTAAGGAAGGAAAAAAAGCTGGGAAAAAATTTGTTGGTTTTTTTAAAAAGAAAAAAAGATGATTTTAAAATTTAGATTATTATATATTAATGTAAATTTCTTATTAATTATTTAAAAAAATAAAAATATCTTTATTTGATCATTATAAATTAAAAAAAAATTAATAATATAAAATCAAAAATTATTATCTATATTAATAATTTCCAGAATAAATATCTACTTTTGACTATATTTTTATTCTCATTATTAAATAAATTATAAATGATTTTAATAGTGAAATATTATATAATGGATTATCAAGATATTATTAGTACAACAGATTCTGAAAATGATGTAATATTTAATGATTACAGATAAATATTATAAAATTAGTATGATATATTATAACTTAGAATGGAATTAGAAAAACTAAATATATAAATATTAAAGTAATAAATATATAATTATAAATAATAAATATATTATAAGAAATTAATATTTATTACTTTAATATTTATATATTTAGTTTTTTGTATAAAAATTTATTTTTAAAATTTTTTCATATATATATGAAAAAATTAAGCATAATAGAATAAGTAAATTTATAAAGAAAAGAAGAATTAAGATAAAGAAATATGAATAAAAAATAATAATAACATGACCCACTAATATAATATAAATAAAACGATTAGATTATAAAATAAGTAGAAACATAAATAAATTCAGCATTTATTTTGTAAAATAATTCTGAAGCGAAAGTAATAGGTTTTCCAAATATTGGTGCAACATGCTTTTTAAATTCATTTATCCAGATATTTTCATAAATGGATAAAGTTGATTTCAATCATTTATTTGATTGTAAATATATGCGATATTTATATTTATATGCGAATAATATAAATATAGAATCTCCTAAATAAATAAATATTTTAGATATAATAACCAAAGTTATGTAAAGATATAATATATAAAATGAACCATAAGATTTATTAGATGTTATAGATAGATTATATGATATTATAAAAGATAAAAATGATTTATTTTGTACTTTTAAATAGGGAACAAGTATGAATAATGTTAAATAATCATAGTAATAAAATCCAATATTTTATTATAATGGAACACCAAATCTTGAAAAAACTATAATAAATTCAAAAGAATATAATGATAATGAAGAAATCTTTACCAAGGTAAAGTATAGAAAATATTTGCTTGTATTTATTTACAAAGATAAAAATATATATAAGCCAGCAAAAATATTACATTTTAAACATTATTAATATAATTTAATTTCTTTTGCTGTATTTCTTCCTGGACATTGGATATCATATAGATTTTTAGAAAATTAATTATATTGCATAAATGATTCTCATGTGTCAAAAAAAAATTATGATGATGTAATTAATTAATCTTAATTAGGATATTGGTTATTATATAAAATTAATTAATGAAAAATAATCACGAAAAATATTTATATATGGAATGTTCATTAATAGTATAATCTTTGAAAAAATATTAAAATGAACAATTAAATAATAAACACATACAAGATCTTGTGGACAAAATCAACACAAAAAAATGTTTGAAATTTTTATTTCATGATGAATATGATTTATTATGGGCATTAAAAATTCATATTTTTTATAATAATTATTATATATATTTATCTCAAAATAATATTTATGTATAAAATTTTATTACAATAGAATTTTTATTTACTGAAAAATAAATATTATTTTTAAATAATGTATAAGAAAAAATTAAATTTTCTAAATAAATGTTTATGTATGTGGGATAATAATAAATTTAGAATATTGATAATAACATGATTTAAATAAAAGAAAATATTTATTCGCTTGTATCTTTTTTATTTAATAATTATGATTTTTTAAATAATTTAAATATAGAGATATAAAATAATGAAGTATCATCATCAAAAATATAAGATCAAATCATATAATTTAAAAATTTTTAAAAAAAAATAGGAGAATTATAATGGTATAATCGTGAAAGAATATCATTATAAGGAGATTCTGTATTTGAATTGATCGGAGGGTTAAAAAAAAATGACAATATTATTAATTTAACAATTATTATAAAAAATAATGATGAAAAAATATTTTATAATAAAATATTCGATGATAATTATAATATAACATATTTAGATTAAACAAAATATAAATATGATTAATATTTTGTTTTTATGGGCATATAATGTTTTAATATTGATTTAATAATACAATAATATATAGATATTGCATCAATTAAATCTCTTATAAAAATTATATAAATTAATAAAAATCTTAATATCAATTTTATTCAAGATTTTTGTATTAAAAAAATAATAATAGAAAAAAATGAAGCTATAATAATAGAAAATCCAAAATAATTTATATAAGATACTATAAAATAATTAGAAAATGAGAATATATATTTAAATAAAGAAGAATAGGAATAATTATTTATATAAATTATATATTGTGAAGATAAATATAATACAATATATTATAAAAAACCGGAAAATGTTGATGAAAATATTCGTGAAATATTTAAATTCAATAGACATGTATAGAAAAAATATTTTTACAAATTTATGCGATAACGAGATTTTTTATTGGATATTGGTATAGGAAGCTGTACTTCATTACATATGTATAATTAATTAGGTATTAAAAATGTATATGGTATAGAACCTTCAAGAGCATCATTAGATAAATGTTATAAGATGATGGAAAAATAAAAATTTAATAATTCTATAGTAAAATTATTTTATGGATTTGGAGATTAAGATTGGAAATCATATAATAATGATATCCTATAATAAAAATATTAAAATATAGCACTTACATTTACTATTCATTATATGATAAATAATATAAACATATTAATGAATAATATAAATTTTGTATCATAAAAAGGAACAAGGGTTTTTATACAATGTGTCAATGGAAATATGCTTTATGATAAGATATAAAATAATAAATATAAAATAAAGGATGAAAATAATAAATATGAAATAAAAGATAAAAATAATATATATTGGGGAGTATATCAATTTAAAGAAAAAATTCCTAACAATTTTGATAATCCTTTTAAAATGTTATTTTATTTTAAAGATGTTTATGGAGTTAATTAGGGTTCTTTTGAATATTTAGTGAATATTAAATAGTTAATATAAATTTTTCAAAGCTATAATTTTAAACTAATAGCATAATAAAATTATTACGATGTACTATAAAAAAATTAAAACATTTTGAATCTAAAACATTAATTTTAGTATGATATTTTAAAACTTCATGAAATTTTAATTTTTTAAAAATAATGATTATATATGATATCTCTTTCATAATTTTTAGCATATTTTTCCTTATTTTCATATTTATTAATTTGGATTTTTATAGGATTTTTTTATAAAAAATCTGACAACATAAAACAAAAAATATTAAAAGATCCTGAATAGTTAAATAATTTTATAGAAAAAAAAATGAATGGGTTAGAAAAAATATTAAAATAATTATTAGAAATTAATATTTTATTTCCTTTATTAATTATTCTAAATCCATATGTTTTAAATTTAAATGATGAATAAGTCAAAGCTAAATTAAAAGAAAAAATTACTAAAAAAGTTTTTCCGTAATTTGCAACTTTCGGAAGAGGTTTAAAAATACCAGATCTAATTAATGTCGAAAAAAATGCTAAAACTTTTGGATAACAAATTACTATATATGGAAAAGAAATTATATATTATATTACTAGTATTGTATGTGGTAAACCAGAAAATTTAAATGATGATTTATAATTATATGTAAATGATATTAAATAAATAAATGATGATTAATGTTCTAAAAAACTTTTAAAGTCGATGGGAAATTTTTTTAAAGATTTTAATAATGGAAATATGCAATTTAAAAATTAAGAAATAAATATAAAAGAAATAACAGATATAATAATGAAAATATATATTCCTGAATCAGATAATATTGATAAAACATAATATATGTAATTATATGAAGCCATTATTTAAGTGTTATAAGAAATTTTTGGTGATATTATATCAAAATATAAAAATTTTTTTTATATTACTATGGGAAATAATTCTTTGATTTTTTAATAAAAATTAATTAATAACATTGATGGGAAAATGCGCAAATAATTTGTATTTTATAAAATAAAAAATATAAATAAAAATAATGCCGACGAAGTCGTACGATAAAAAATAGATAATTAATAATATAATTAATTGGATGATGAAAATTTTTTCTTTTTTGATGGAGACATGTGGGATGATTTATATAAAATATTAAAAAAAAAAAAATAACATTTATCTGATTTTATAACATCATTTAAATTATATATGAATGAATATTTATTACATATATAAAAATACACATGATATAAGAAAAAAATGAAAAAAAAAATATATAGAAAAACAATATTAATATATAATGGATATAGAAAAATAAGATAAAATGGATATTAAATAATATAATTAACAACGATATTAATATTATTTTTAAACATAATAAATACCAGATAAAATATAATATATATTTAATAATTCAAATATTGCATAACGTAGTCCAGAATGGTTTAAATTACGTAAACTTACTGCAAGTAAAATGGGAGAATGTCTTAGTGTACAGGGATATGTAAAATTAATAATGGATCAATCTAATAAAAATAAACAATATATATGTAATTAATATACTCATTTGGGGAAAAATATAGAAAATCTTAGCTAATAATTTTATGAATAATTTTTTTAAGCAGAAGTATTATAAGTCTCTATAATACCAGATAAAAATATAGAGTTTATAGGAGCATCTCCTGACGGATTTGCAATAAGGAAAATATTTTTAAATGATAATGGTGATTATTAATATGAATCAAGATTATTAGAAATAAAAAACCCTTCAAAAAGAATAATTAATACGTTTTCAGAAAAATTATATAATATATGCCCCGAAGGATATTATTTATAATGTATAACTTAAATGATGTGTTGTGAAATGTAGATAAATGATTTTTGGTAATCCAGAATAATAACATTTAATACAGAAAAAGAAATGTTAAAAAATTTTGATTTATAAAATATTCATGATATAGTATAGATAACATATAATAAACCTAATTAACATGACATATTTTAAAAATTAGATACCAAAAATATTAAAGATATTAATGGAAATTTATATAAAGGATAATTTTGTGGAACTTTACTTAAATTATACCCAAAACAATATAATTAAGATTTTGATATATAACATTAAACATTATATCTATATCCAGATAATATCAATATGAAATATGAAAATTTTATAATTTGGGTAGAATAAAAAAAAAATGAAATTCTAAATAATGGTAATAATTATTTTGATATATAAGAAAATATTAATTATTATATTAAAGAAGATGATTATATTGTTTATTGGAGATTAGAGAAAGCTCATTTGATAGAAATAAATAGAGATGACAATTAAATTTTAAAACATATAAATACTTTAAGGGATATCTGGAATTCTATATAATATTTAAAAGAAAATTAGGATATTTGGGAAACTTTAAATAAAAATATAAAATAATATGTTCATGATATTAAAAAACATTATTATTGGACATAAATACACGAATAAAAAAAAAAATAATTTATACGTGATTTAGATTTTTACAAAAGTTTGAGTGATGAATCTGAAGAAGAAAATTGAAGGATCATTACATATTTTATTTGGCTTAATTTATTAAATCTTTCCTTGCATAAAATAATACATATGGTTCATCAGAATCTATAGGATTTTATAGATTCACTTCTCCTACATAATCATCATTATAATTATACCATTTATTATCATATAAATTTCTATTTATTGATGTATAATGGCCACCAATTATAGAACCATAATGCATAATATAACCCATAAGATCATATGTATAATCAATATTTTATATTTTATTTTATATAAATTAATTTAAATCAAGATTATATAAAGGAAATTTTATTTTTGTATTAATTTTTTTTGATTCTCCTTTTTCCTTATTATAATTAAATCTTTTTATTTATATTATTAATATTCCTTCCATATTTTATATAGAATTTTTTTTTATACAATTAGATAATATGTTTTTCTATTCATCTTTAAAATCTATTAAATTTTCCCATTCATTTTCTTGTTTTTTTATTTAATCCAACAATGAAAAATTTTTTTTTTCATTTGGTATCAAATGATACATAGTAAAAAAATTTTTGGTAATATTATTATAATTATCACATTTAATATTTTAATTATAAATACCACATAAATAATTACAAATATGAGATTTAAATTCTAAATTTGAATATTTTTTATAATTTTCTTCATCTAATTTTAATTATTATAATACCTAATCATCAGGTTAATTTTATAAATTATTATCATTTTTAAATTTGTTTAAAAATATTTCTTATTAATTGTCTTATAATTCTTATAGTAATATTTATGTCAAAGAATTTAAAAATTCTTGAGCATCTTATTAAAAAGGACCCTCATACATAATGTTATGTTTAGCTAATTATCCTTTGAAATTTGTTATTATCGCCTCATCGATAACATTATTATTTTCTTTTATTTTTCTACTGTCTTGATACACTTGTGCATAATAATCTGCAATAACTTTTTAATCTTCGGTATATTCTTTAATATTATTTTGATTTATATATTATTTATATGTGTCATTTATAAAAATATCATTAATTAAAGGTAAATTCATAAATGATTATAATGCAGAATTCATATAACATGTATTCCCTATATTAGGAATACCTTTACATCCTATTACTATATTATTTATTTTATTTTATTAAATATTATCTAATATCTCAAAGGTAGCTGATAATGGATAATGATCAGATATAACATTATCAAAATTTTAACTTTTTATTTCGAAATCTATTATAGATGATTTTATTATTTTTATTTTTTTTGGATTATACCATATTTAATCAATTATGGCATTTCCCCTTAGATTTGTTTTTTTTATTTCTTGTTCATTATCTGGAACATTATAGATTAAATTATTTTATTTTAAATCTTATATCTTTGATAATAATTCATTATCTTATGTTTTATCTAATAAATTATATTATTATATTTTTTCTTCGTCTGAAAATTTATATCTAGAATAAAAATAATTATATTAATTTTGCAAAAATTAATCTAATAATTATATATCTGTAGAATATACGCTATTAAAATCTCCCAGGATAATATCAGGTTATAATATTAAAATTTCACTCAGGAGATTTTATTTATGTTATATCATCTTATCTGGTTATTATGTGAAATATTTATCATCAAATCTTCCTCCAGGCATGAATAAATTAATAATTTTTAAATTTTTATAAGAAAACTATAAAAAATATCTTTAAGAAATATTGGATATTTTTTCATATTCAAGTATTTTTATATCACTTTATTTTAATATATTTTTTTTATAAATAATACCAACGCCTTCATATCCCATATTTTTATCAGTAGTAAATGATTCATATTAATCTTAATAATTTTTATGTATATAGGGAGAATTATTATTTTCTTATAAACATATAATATCATGATTATGTTTATATAAGGTATCAAAATTTTTATATTATGTACTTTCGTTAAAAACATTAAAAGTAGCAATTTTAAATATTTTTTCTGTATTAATATTAATATGAGGTTAAAATTATTATGGAGGAATAGTTTATTAACCAGACTAAAATTATTATGGAGGAATAGTTTATTAACCAGGCTAAAATTATTATGGAGGAGTAAAACGTTATCCAGATTAAGATTGTTATGTTGAAAAAGTTTATGTTTATTATTTATTATTTATAAAATAATAAATTATATAAGAAAAAGATGATATAAATATGAAAATAATTAAAAAATTAAATAAATGATTTTTTATTGTCATATATAAAATATTATGAATAAATATCAATAATATTCATTACTAAAAAATAAATTATTATCAGGATAAAAATTTAATTTTTCAAATTCATCTTAATAATATTATTTATTATTATATATAAATTAAAGACATTTATAATAAATATCTCTATAATATTTATATTAATATATTTTATTAATTATTTCTTTATCTATATTATTACATTTTTATATCAATTATTATTAATTAAATATTTATTACTAAGTAAAATCTTTTTTCATAGTATCAATGTCGAGTTTTATATCATACACAGGCATTATTTTATCAGAAAATATTTATATGGGTTTTTTATATTTATAATATTTTGGATTATATAAACATAATTTTTATAATTGTTTTTACATTTCTTATAATTATAATATTTTAGTTTCAATTTCAGTACAATCTTCTTCTGAATCATCTTCATCAGATATTTCTGATGTTTCTTCTGCTGATGAAATTCCGTATTATATTTTATATACTAAATCTCTTTTATTTTTTGTGGATATGTTTTTTAAAAAATTTTAAACATATTTAATTTCATCAGCTAGATGTTTTTCATCAAGATGTTAATTTTAACTTTTAAATTTAAAATTATCAAATATTATATTTTAATTATTTTTTACTTTTAAAAAATCTAAATATTATTACATGGGATTTTATGACATATATATTATTGAGTTTTTTAATTAAAAATATTATTAATGTGTAGTTTTGTTATATAATCGTTTTAATATAACAAATATTTTTTTCAATTTTTTTATTCATTTAAATATAATTATATAATATTTTTTTTATATTTATTTATATATATATGGATACAGAATAACTTGCGCTATTATTAGTTCATTCTCTTATAGCATATACATCAACAAAAATAAAAGATGGAACAGAATTTGATCATTAATAATCATTAGCATTTGGTCATTAAGGAAATATAGGTTGTAAACCTGTGTATGTATTAATAGTTAACTCATTATCATTGGTTATGTTTAGTTAATATCTTAGGGATTTTTATTATCTTGTAGCAGCTTTGATATCAATAGGTATTTAATATTAGCAAATATAAGATTAAAAATCTTAATTAACACAAATTTCAATATTAGCTATAATATTTATAATTACTGGTGGAGCATCGTTTTTATGGAATTGTGGCTCCGAAGGATTTGTAAATTATGTAACAGGTCCTGGTGGAACATCGAATTTTACAAGAAGTTTAACAAGACCAAGTAAAATAATTCCTAAAAATACTTTAAATCTTGGTGTAAGTTAAATGACTGGAGATTCTTAAATTTTACGTCCCCAAGATCCACATTATAGATCAATATAATTTGGAGATCATGCAAAATATGATGATGAAAATGGAGAATTGATGTGTCCTCTTTCAGCTGAAGATTAAATAAAATTAGATAGAATAGTAGACACATATAATCAGTTTAGACCCATAGCCAAACATATATAATAGAATTTATATGATTTTGATATAGCTGCTACTATAAAAATGTTATAAGCAATGTTAATAGCAGAAATGGAAACTGAAACAAAAATAAATTTTGCAAAATTAAATGTTTCTAATAAAAAACCCAACGCCAATGAATAAGCTTTATGGAGAGAAAAACTTGAGTTAAATGCTCCGTTATATGTATTTTTAAATTTTGTTGTGAAACCTATTATACCGCATAAAGTATATTTGGCTTCAATACCTGTACTTAAAAAAGTAGATTGGGATCCTGAAATACCATTAACTAGTTAGTTATTAAAAATAATTAAAGAATAAAAAATAGTTGTTTCTGTCCCAAATATTATAGGAAAAACAGAATCTTTTTTCCCAGATGATTCTGTTGATAGTTTAAATACACTTGCAGTTGAAACATTAACATAAAAAAAAAAAGATTAATTACTAAAATTAGTATAGGCCGCTAAATGATATTTTTTATTTTTTTTATTTAATAAAACGATATTATTATATATGTTTTTTAATTTTTGTACATGTGATTAAAATATTCTTGGTTTTGAAAATTGCGCGTCTCTTTGGAATCATGATTGTTTATGTAGAAAGAGAAAATGGTCTGTATGTAGAAGTAAAAATCATTAATGTATATGTGATTTACATTATAATGATCAATAAAATTGTAAATAATTAAATCATAATTGTATTTGTGATTTGCAAGAATATGCTTATAAAAAATGCAAATCTTAAGATCATGAATGTATATGTAATATATATGATAATAATTTTTTAAAATGTAGATCGACAAATAAACATTACTGTATATGTTAAGGTATAAATTTATTTTTATTTTGTAAAAAAAATAGTCATGATTGTATTTGTGGTATTTTTAATAGCCTAGAAGATAAATGTAAATCTGATTTACATATTTGTATATGTGATTTATATAATAATGCATATAAAAATTGTAGATCTATATAAAATCATAATTGTATATGTTCTGAAACAGATTTCGATTATCACAATTGTAAAGCTAATGCAAACAATCATATTTGTATATGTTCTTAATATAATAATGCCTAAAATGATTGTAGAACCATATAAAATCATGATTGTATTTGTGATTTATAATAAAATAATTATAAAATTTGTAAAGCTAGTGTAAATAATCATATCTGTACGTGTGATATTTTTGGAATAAAATAATGTAAAAAACATCATTAATTATACAATAAAATATTTTCTGTAAAGAATATCATAAATTTTGATGAATGTTCAATATGTTTAAATTCTAACTGTGATACTAAAACAATTTGTAATCATATATTTCATAAAAAATGTATTTTTTTATGGTTTGATAATTATAAAATTTAGTGCCCTAATTGTAAACATAATTTTTGATTTTTATATTATATATAATGGAAGATGATTGTACTTGTTAATTTATAGGAAATAAATTTTATGGTTGCAATTCTAATAAAGGACATTAATGTGTATGTGATGTATATGATGATTCATATTTAGATTGTATTGGTACATTTCATATGTGTATATGCGATATAACAGATCAGGGACATATAACATGCAGAAGCAATATAAATTGTCATGTTTGTATATGCTCCTAAGTAGATAATATTACAGTATTTTGTAATAAAATTAATAATCATATTTGTTAATGTAAAAATAACGGAGATAATTAATAATGTAGAGCTATGCATATTTGTCTTTGTAAAGACAGAATAAATTCAGATTAAGATTGTAATTCTGATGTTTGTGTCTGTATTTGTAATTATAGAGAAGAAACTTTTTAATACTGTTAATCAAAAAATCACATATGTATATGTAATTGTTTTTTCAGGGATTATAGATAGTATTGTTAGGCTAAAAAACACTTCAAATATATTGATTTTGATAAAAATTGAAATTTTTTATTAACGTTTTAGTATAATTTAATATACATGAATAAATAAGAAATGGAAAATATAACTATATTAAGTTTTAATTTATACGCTAATACAAAATAAGGCAATTTTTTAATAGATAGATAATAATATATTATTGATTTTTTAAAAAATTGTAACGCTGATATTTTTTGCTTATAAGAATGTTCAGAAATTATAATTTTATAATTATAATGTATATTTCCACAATATCATATATACAGACTTATAGAACATATTAATAATTAAGAAAATATAAACAAGATATTAAATACAGGTTATTAAGTTATTATATCCAAATATCCCATAGTCTCAAAAAAAATATTATTAAAAAATTAAAATTGTTTTTCTAATATATAAAAAGTTTGTATCAAAATAAACAATCAATATATTTATGTTTATAATGTTCATTTATCCGGAGGTTCTTTTGGATTAAATAAATAATAATTATATAAAAAATAATAAACAAGAATCTAACAACTTTAAAAATTATAACGTGATATAGATGATCATTTTATTGATGATGTTATATTTATATTGGGTGATTTTAATTCGGATATTGATGATTTTTATAATAAAGAAGTGTAAAATTATCCATTTTTATTAGGATAAAATTTTAAAAATGAATTATAATATACAAAAAATTTATATACAGAAAATGAAGAAATAAATTTATTTAGATAAGCGTTAAAAATAAAAGAAAAAAATGAAAGAAGAAAATTATAATTTGATAAAATATTTTACAATAGCTAAAACACTACAGAAATTAATATATAAATTGTAGGAGATAAACCTTTGGATATTAAAAGAAATGTAATAGGTAGGGATAAAAATTTTTAAAATTACTCTACATGTACTAATTTGTTTTTGAGTGATCATTTTGGACTTTTAGCAAATTATTAATTTATAAAATAGGATAAAACACATCTATATGAATATTAAAAATATAATTGATTTATTATTTTAAATATTTGATATATTTTATATATCATGCATCCTTTTTATGAAAATTAAATAATAATTTCATAAGTTTTACTTAATGACGCAAATAATACTGAAGAAATTTAATAATAATTGAAATAAAATAATAATAAAGTATAAAACGGAATATTTTTGTATAATTTTAATAATCTTTTAAATATTTCTGATTACTAATAAATACATTATGATTAATAATATAATAATCCCGTGTATGAAACTTTTATTTATAGTGATTTTTCAATTAATAATATTAATTAAGATTAAATAATTTTAGTACAATAATAATAAAAATAATTTACAGATTTTATTAATTTTAAAAATGGATAAATTTATGTATTGAAAATTATTGATGATGAAAAAATATATCCTCTATTTGATGATATTTATGCATTAAAAATTTCAATGTATGATTATATAGAAAACGGAAATTCGATGGTATGTATAGCAGAAAATATTTCATCTGATGAAAGAGAAAAAATTGATGAGTAAATAGACAATATCAAAAATAATATTAAATAATATTTTATTAAAGAATGATTTTATATAATGAATTACATTTAAAATTTTTTCAATAATAATAAACAATATGATCAAGAAAAATCAAAATAAACAGACGATTATATTCTAATAGAAAATAAATAGGAAAATAATTAAGAGAGTCTTTTACCTCCAGATAATATTATATTAGACGAGATAATAAAAATGTAAAAAATAATTGAAAAGGAAGAAGAAAAATAATTAAAAGAAGAAGAAAAATAATTAAAGAAAGAAGAAAAAAAATTAAATGAAGAAGAAAGAAAAAAAATAGAATAAGACAATATAAAAATGGTACAAGAAAACATCAAAATAGAAAAACATAATACCAAACATGACAAAAAAAAATTTATCTTGGATTAAATCACAATAACACAAATAGAAAATATTATATTAATGGATGACAATAAAAAAAATATATAATTATGTATAAAAGATATTAATAATAATATAATAATAACAAACAATATACGTAAATATTTACATAATATAAAAGAAATTAAAATAATAAATAAAAATATAGGAAATGTATCAAATGAAATTTTTTAATATTTACCAGATATTAAATCTATATTAAAAATAATAAAAAAATATTAAATAAAGTCTGTATTAAATAGATGTTGATTAATTTATTAACATTTAGAGTTTATTGATTATGAAAATAATAATTCTTTTATTTAAACATGCTTTAAAAAAAATATTATTTTTATATTTATATATATATGGACAATAATATTTTTAAATGTTTTTTTGATATGCCCGTTATAAATTCATTGCTATTGGCTTTAATTTTAATATATTATGGAAAATAAAAAAATACTGAAATTCATTTAGGACATAAAATGTAAGAATTAGGTAATGTATTGATATTTATTTCATTAGGCTTTTATACTGTACTTAAATATTATTAATATGATGATATATTTTTGAAAACCTCTCTATTATCTATTTAAATATCATTTATCATTCTAGCATCATATTAAGTATATTCTAATTAAGAATATTCAGATTTTTAAAAAAGTTTAAATAGTTTAGGAAGTTTAACTAATTTTTGATTTATTTTTTATTTTTTTTTTATTTAAATATTATTAATTATTATATAAATGCAAGATTAAGAGGAATATTTATTAAAAGAATAAGAATAAAAATATTCTATATTTCCCATAAAACATTAAGATATTTGGGATGCGTATAATAAATAATTAGAAATGTTTTGGGTTCCATAGGAAATAAATTTAAGCTAAGATATACAAGATTTTTCAAATCTAAAAAAGGACGAATAAAATTTTATAAAAAATATTTTAGCTTTTTTTGCATTTTCTGATGGAATAGTTAATGAAAATTTGATAACATAATTTACATAAGAAGTAAAAATTTAAGAGGCATAATTTTTCTATCAATATTAAATAATGATGGAAAATATTCATAATCATATGTATTCGTTATTTATTGACACTTATGTAAAAGATTAAGAAGAAAAAGATAAATTATTTAATGCTATGAATAATAATCCCACACTTAAAAAAAAAGCAGATTGGATGTTGAAGCACATTAATAATACTTAACCATTTGCAGAACGTTTAATAGCATTTAGTATTGTTGAGGGAATATTTTTCTAAGGAAGTTTTTGTGCTATATTTTATTTGCGTAAGAGAGGTTTAATGCCAGGATTATGTTAAGCTAATACATAAATATCATTTGATGAGAATTTACATAGAAGTTTTGCATGTCTTCTTTATAAAAAATATATAAATAATAAATTAACATAATAACAAGTGTTTGATATAGTGGATGAAGCTCTTTAGATAGAAAAAGAATTTATATATGATTCATTAAAAGTAAATATTATAGGAATGAATCCTGAATTACTTATGTAACATATATAATTTGTAGCTGATTAACATTTATCAGATTTAGGATATGAAAATTTATATAATGTAAAAAATCCTTTTGATTGGATGGATATAATTAGTATAAAAACATAAAAAAGTAATTTTTTTGAAAGAGGAGTAAATGAATATAAAAAAAATTTAGATAATGATCATAGCTTTTCTACAGGTATTGATTTTTGAATATTATTTATTCTAATATTATTTTTTTATATAATGTAATTATAAACTTTATTAATTTTAGCACGGAGGATAAATGCAGAAATTAATGAAAAAATAGAAGATTAATTTGAAGATACTAATGATAAAATAAAAATTAGAGATAAAATTGAATTTATATTATAAATGTAATGTGTAATAAATAATATTGATAATATATTTAAATGTAATAATATAAAAATATATCCCGATAAAAAAAAATTAACTATAGACGAGATAGTGTTTATAATGAATTAATATGAGAAAAAAAAAATTTTCAGCACTCAATTAAAAACTAAAATAACATCCTAATAACTTCCTCAAACATAAAAAAAATAATTCACAAGAATGATATAAAGTCAACAAAATAGTATAGAAGTGATAGATAAAGATTTATAGATATAAAATTAAAAATAAGATTTATTACGTTAAACTAATTTAATATAATTATAATAATAAAGATTATAGATCATGACTAATGAAAATACTGAAATTTTTGATCATAAAAATTTTGCAGAAAGATAAATATAACATCTAAAAGAAATAATATTTGATTTAAAAAAAGATAAAAATACATTATAAAACTAATTTACAAAATTAGAATATGATAATAAAAAATATCAACATGATGATAAATTTAATAAATAAAAAATTTTATAATTAGAAGTAGATTTATCAGGATAATAAAGATAAATAAAAGATTAAATATAAAAAATAAAACAGTTTGAATAATAACAATAAGCAGATTAAGATATAATCTAAGAATCTAAATAAAAAATACAATAATAAAAAAAAATTATAGAATAATTACAAATCACAAAATATTAATAGGAACTTATAATAAAATAAATTTAAGAAAACAATAATAATAATGAATATTAATAAAAATATTAAAAATTATTACAATAATACAATAAATAAATAAATGATCTAGAAAATAATTAAAATGATTTTAATAACCTTGTTGAAAAACATAATTAATTAATAAAAGATTTATAATTTGAATAACAGAGGAATGAAAAAGATTAATAATAATATATAAATAATATCTAATTATTAAAATAATAAATAAAGAATGACGAAAAATAAATAAAAAAATTAGAAGATAATAAAATATCATTATCAGAAATATAAGATTATAAAAAATAAATATAAAAATTAGAAGATTGTAAAAAATAATATGAGGAAGATATATAACAATTAAAATTAAATTAAAAAAAATACTCACGAAATGTGAATGAATAAACTTAAATATCATTATAAATATAAAAATAATATTCATATGGTGAAGATAATATTCATAAAATTCCTGATAATTTATAATATATTGGTTAAGGTTCTGCTGCAGTTATTTATAAATATGTAAATAATAATTAGATATTTGTGTATAAATTTGAAGAATAAAAAAATAATAATGAATATTAAATATCTAAATAAATATATAAAAAATTATCAGATATATTACCATATTATATTCGCCCTTATTATTATATTTCAGATTTGGAAATAATAGATTAAAACAATATCTCGGAATATAATTTTAATACAGACAATATTTGTCTTAACAATATAGTACTCAAATATAATAAAGTATTCATGAAATATTAACTTACAATTTTTGATTATGCTAATTTAAATAACTTAGAAAATTTTTTATATCAATGTAGTAATGATGATTTAGAATTATTGATTTTTTAATGTATTGTAGCTCTTTATTTAATACAAAAGAAATTTCCTTCATTTGTTCATTAAGATTTTAAATTAAATAATATTTTTTTAAGTAAATCATAATATGGCACATAATAATATAAATACATTTATTATAAAATTAGCGGAAAAAATAACGAAGACAAATATTACAGATTTTTAAATATAGGAATTGATATAAAAATTGGAGATTATGGTTTTGCTTGGTTAAATGAAAAAATAAAATGTAAAAATTAACATAGAGATTATGGATCATAATAAAGTGATTTAATGATGTTATTTCATTATTTATATTTCAATATAAAAAATAAAAAAAAATTAGAATATATATGCAATAAATTATATAAAACAATAAATTTGGCAAAAATTCATAATATATAAAATTATGTATATATGTACACAAGTGACATGGATAATATGTCTTAATACATATAAGATAAAGAATTAGATAACTAATAACTGAAGGATATATTTACTCCAGAATATATATTAATGAAAGCAAAAAATTAAGAATTTAATTTTTCAGATTATTAAATTTCAGAAAAATAATATGATACTTCCACAGATGGATATAAATATATATTATGATATATATTATATATGGATTATAGTGTCAATGATATAATAAAAAAAAATTAAAATGTGAATTCTTAAATAGATACTTTTGATGATATAAGCACGACTATTGAAGAATTAAATATATAAAAAGAATTTTAAGATATAGAATAAATATCTGAAATTCCTAAGCAGTAATGCGATGATTCTGATGATGATTTTTAAATAATAAAATGTATCGAAATTCCTCCTGATTAAAATAATTAAGAAAATGATATCAGTAAATAACTACAAATAATATAATAATAAGTAAATACTAGTATTTCTATATTATAAAATAGTATTTATAATACTACAATACAGGATATAATAAATTCTTATCAATCAAATATATAATATTATAGACAATAAGGTCAACAATAGATATATACATTTTTATTAAACACAATATTACCAAAAATATTATCCCTATCATACAGTAATGGAATTTTTTATGCTGTTAGATATTTACGTATATATTTTGGATTATTTATACCTATAGAATATTTTTGTACATTGTATTCAAGTAAAATATGAATAAAAAGATTTTTATATATAGTCAAAAATAGTATTATTTCTATCCATTCTTCTTTATTGTTTTTTTTATTATTTTTCTTTTTGAGATAATTTAATCTTTTTATTATTTGATTATTAGGATAGAATTTTTGTACTAAAATTCTTATAGTTTCTCTTAGGATATCTACATTTATGTTTTATCATTTTTTAATCTAAATTTTTTTTTACTCTCAAAAAATTAATATTAATTTTTTTATTTTTTTTATTAATTTTTATTTTTTATTTCATATTTTTTCTTTTATGCATTATATATTTAGAGCATAATATTTTAAATGAAAAATATTATATTTATATATTATATAATATGAATACAGATTAAATGCCTTGTGAGGACAAATTATAAGAAATAAAAAAAAAATATTCAAGATAAATAAATGTATCTAAATACACTAGTTTGGGAATTTGGTTTTTATTATCAATTTTTATGATAATAATATTAAATGATTCTATGTTTTTATTCGCTGATATTTATAATCAATAATGGCTTAAATATATTATATTACCTATTATATTGATAGCATCTTAAGCTTCATCTTGGTAAAATTATACAAAAATATCCGCGTTACTTATATTTATTGCTTTAATTCATTATACAATTTTATATGCTGATTATAAAAAAACAAGTATATTTTATTCTAAAATTAAAAAAATATGATCAAATAAATTCTATATACGTACCGTATCTGGAACTACAATTAATTTTTATTTTGTTTTCTATTGGATGCTTATATCCTGTTTCATTAAAAATTTATTTTAATTTTTATATTTTTTCTTTTTAATCAATTATTTCTTATATATCACCAAATATTTATTATTTTTATATTTATATTTAATCTTTTGAATTAGACATAATAAAATCTCCAGTAATATTTTTATTACCATTATATATTTTACTTGTAGAATTTCTATTATCAATACTATCTATTCGTTTTCCTAAATGTTAACCATTTTTTATTATTTGTTTTCCATTACTAGAAATGAAAAATATATCTGTCAAAGCCTTTCCGATTTTTTTTGATTCTTTTGTATAAATAGATTCCACATAATCATTAACGTCATTTATTATTATTTAATCAGGATTATTCATAGCATTTATTATAAATAATATATATTTTTAACTAATAATTAATGTTAAAATACTAATCTAATGATCTTTATTTTTAAATGTTTTTAATTGTTCTTTTATGGTAAATTTATTTAATTTTGCCATAATCATAATTCCTGCCTAATTATAATTAAATCTAGCATATTTTGAGATTTTAGCATATTTACTATTAATTGATTTTTAATATCTTTTACTTATTCCGGTTAATATCATTAAATTTGGTTTTATATTATTTTTTTCCTTTAAATTTTTGAAAAAACATTTTGTTCTGATAGCTTATAATTTTTTTTCTGCCATATTGGTATCATCCAAATATAAATTTTGAAATACAACATTTAACGAAGTGGACATATATAAAAGTTTGAAATAAAAAATATTATTATAATATTTATCAAAAATTGAAAAAAATACAAAACATACATATCATGTAGATTTAAATAGTCAAATACTTACATAAATTTAACCAAATAAACATTGCAATTCAATATTATGTAAAATTCTCAATTATTCTAAAAAGTTTTCAATTATGAAGGATTTAACGTCGTAGAAGGCGTTAATAAAATTTTTTAAAATAAAGCTAAAAACGAAGAAATTATGCAAATAAAGAAAAAAAGCTAAGGAATTTTATATGATAGTATGGATAAAAATGTTTTACAAAAACATTAAATTAAAGCACTAGAAGTATTTGCCTAAACTGTAGAAGAACATGATGCTATACATAGTATCGTATTTAAGGGATCTTTGATGTTGGATTTTGTAAAAAAAAGTAAAAAAGATACCTATTTCAATAAAATGCTCATGGGAAAACTTTGTGGAGATTTTGATGTATCTATAAATATACAACAATAGATGGATTAGGATGACCTGATAATAATGGTGAAAAAAATTTTCAAAAAAATTTCTGAGAATTAATAATTATAAGGAGTATGGTAGAATACTATTAAAAGAACTAAAATAATGAGATAAAAATTACAACTCGATAAAAATAATTATAAAGATTATCATTAAAATCCTGAAAAATATTATGTTGATTTCAAAAAACAAGATATTTAAGGGAAGATTGTGACTCGTGGTCTTAATCTTGATAATTATTTTTCATCAAATACTTATATTGATGTTTCTACAGGGAATTATTATTTTAGTAACGAAACAGATTATTATGGAGAATATGTTAGTGTCAAATGGGTGTGTAATATTCCTTTAGATAATGGTACTTCTTTTTCGGTTTTCAGAATGTATGTTGGTGGTGGAGAATTTTTAGATATAAGTTGTAGTATGAATAATGGAATTCCTATTACTATTACTTAACAATAGAAACCCATATCTAATGAAAGATTAATCTTTAAAGTTTTGCCAAATGGATCCTATAAGTATCTTAACAAAATAGAAAATGATGATTTCGAATATATTGAAGATGAAAATGATCTTGAAGCAGAAGATTCTGATGATGGTTTTTAAATTATTTAAGAAATTTAAGAGAAAAAATCAAAAATCATAGTTTAAACCCCTGAGGATCTTGTCATGGATGCTCAAAATTAAATCATACGCTAATCTATGACTTTTAGCAAATTTTAAACTGTACTCTGTAAACTTTTGATGAATTTGCAAATTAATAATAATAAAACTTTTAAAGATTTTAATCTAAAATTGAAACCAAATACTTCTATTTACGATAAATTTTACTATATGATTTGCACTGCTATGGTTTGTAATGGTAATTTTAGATTTGAAGCTGATTTTTGGAGTGAATTGTAAGATAAAATAGATTATTTCACAGGACCAGATTAGATTTAATTAATAGAACTTTTTGATAATATTATGTAATAAATTTATTATAGTTAAAATAAATATATAAATTTCTGAATAATTTTAATAATTTTAATAGTTTTAATGATTAATATATAATTTTGAATAATTATTGAGTTTTTTATATTTTACCTCATTATTATTCTTACTAGCGTGTATATAAATGTATATAGTCGGAGTTAGCGCTAGAACTCATATAAGACACTTTGTTTCTTAAAAATATTTTTATTTTTTTTATTTTATATATGGAAGATAGATGGATACTGGGTTTAATAATTTTATTAACATTTTTATTGTTTTAATGCAAAAAAGAATAATATCAAAATTTTAAATATTAATAATGTGATGGATCACTTGCTACAGGGAAAGATATGATAGATAATCCTAAAATTAATTTTTGTCAAACTATGGGAGAAAAAAATGCTCCTGGAAATTATGCAAAAAAATTAGTTGAGAAATTTGGAGAACCTTAACATATATTAAAAGATTCTGCTATTTGGTTAAATCCTATAGAAAATATATTGTAAATAGAAATTAAAGACGAATTAATAGCACATAATTTTCCTGTTCCACATGTAGATTATGTATATTCTACAGCATATATTCCTGTAAGTTCTTAATAGGCTGCCTTATTGTAATATGCATCTGGATCTATTATAATAGATTAATTAAAATAATTAGTTACTGTAAGATGCGGTATGATGTTAAAAAATTAAGTATCCCTGGGATTTGTTTTAGATTTTGTAAGAGGAAAAATAAAATTACCTGAAAAAAATAAAATAAAAGCTATCAAGGAGGAATATAAAAGAAGAATTTTAAATAATATTTTGATACCCGAATATCCTGATATTATGGATGAATTACCTAATAAACAAAAAGTTAATTAGAAATAATTATTAGAAAAAATAAATAAATAAAAATAAAAATTAATAGAATTGAATGAAGAACTATAAACATAATATTAAAATTGATTTGGGATATTTTATATATGAGTACTGTAATCGCTCCATAATAATAAACTATAAATCCTCAATAATAAACTATAAATCCTTAATAAATTACTCCTCAATAATAAACTATAAATCCTTAATAAATAATTCCTTAATAATAAACTATAAATCCTTAATAAATTACTCCTCAATAATAAACTATAAATCCTTAATAAATAATTCCTTAATAATAAACTATAAATCCTTAATAAATAATTCCTTAATAAAATGTTGTAAAATAATAAATAATTCCTGCTTATAATTTTGGTGCATAATTATAAGGAGAAATTAATACTGGTTGTTTTAATATATTATATAATGTTAATAATTTTTGGTTTGTCGCTCTTGTTATTATGATTATATCTATAGTTACATAATTGGGATCATATTTTAACACTTTTAGTAATAAATTATTTAGATTTACAGAGAAATAATTTGCTTTAATATTTTTACTCCCAGTCTGTATTTCTGGTTTTTTATTAGGTTATGGATATTATAGAGAATTTTAAATGCCATTTTCTGAAAATTATTTAAATATGTCAGGTCATAAATGGTATGTATTTTTTGGTTGGAATGCTTGGCTAGCTGCTACAATAGGTGTAGTTTATATATTATGAAAAAAATATTTATAAATTTTATATATTATATATATGAACGATCCTACCCAATATAATGAAAATATATTAAAAAATAAATATGAAAATGAAAGAAAAGAATTTGAAGAAAAAACAAAATAATGTAAAGATAACTGTGAATAGTAAGAGTATATACACAAATATGGTTTTACATGGAGCATGTCTTACAAAGCAATAATTTTTATATTAATTATGTAATTAGGTTCATTATTTAGTAATATTGTGACAATGTATTTTAATCTTGAGGATGATGGTCCTATATTTAATGCATATTTTATAGCGGGTATTATTGTTTTGATTATAATTTTCGGAGTTTATATTAGCACACGAGAAGATCATATAATCAAAAATGAATAAAAATAAAGAATATTTAAAGAAAACTATTTATGGGAAAAAGAATTTATAAACATGAATAATGATATTCCTTTGGTGATTGGAGCTTCTGTCGTATGGTTTTTATTTTCATTATTATTAGTGATACTTTTATGATTTTGATAAAATATTTATCAAAAATATTAATAAAATTTAATTATATTTTCATTATTTAAAACCTTTCCCTTATTTTTTCCCTTTATTATTTGTCATAAAACAATTACATTCAGAATTTACTTTATAACATTTTTTACATCTTTTACAATGACAAAATTAACATTAATTTTTTTTATTACAATGTGTTTAGAATTAAAATTTGCAAAAGCTTTATTTATTACATTAATAACATATTCCTTTATTATTTTAACCTATATTTTATGCACAATAATGACATTTAGAACATAAAGATTTATTTTAACACATCTATCCTTTTTAACAAATATTTTTATCTTTATCTTTACAATCTATTTTATGTCTTTTTGATTCAAAATATTCAAATTTTTCATTTTTATATTCTAATAATTAATCAAGAGTTTTATATTAATCAAAACTTTAATTTATTATATAAAATAAATTATCAGTATTTTCAAAATATGTATTATTTTAAATTATTTATACTTATTATTAATTTTACCCTAATGAATCTAATAATTCTTATCTTATTTATTTTTATTATTAATTAAATATAATATCCAAAATTTATATTATTTATTATTTATTATAAATATCATATTTAATCAATTATTATATATTATATTTAATTAGTTACATATGAATAAAATTACTAGAATTAAATTCATCCTCGAAAACAGTATCCGTAGATATATTTTTTGGATATTTTATTTTATTTGTTTTTGCATATTCTATAAATATTTCTATGTTATAAACATGTTTTAATATCACATAAATATAAAATTCATTATCATATACATGTTCAGAATCTTCTTCATCATCTATTAATATAATATCATTGATTTATTAATAATAATATATATCATTATTTTCTAATTAAAATTATGTATTTATATTTTATTCTTTTAAATATTATTATATAATTTCGGACTAAACATCTAAAAATAATGTTTAATCTGTATTTTATAAATAAAAACTTATTCTATCATCATATTTATTTAAACATTTAGATAATTTTTTATAAAAATTATTTTTATCTTAAAAATAAATTCCTTTTCCAAGTTCTTATTATTATTATATATGTATTATTTAATTTTATGTTAATTATGATATATATAAAATTATATTAGCATCAATATTTTCATCTTTTCTATTAAGAGTATAATTTAATAATTTATACAATAATTATTCTTCTTTAATATCTAACTACAATATAATATCTTGTATTTTTTCTCTTTATACCTATTATTAAGATAAAATTTTTTATATATATTGTAAAATAAATTTTTCTGATACTAATCCCCAGCCCATTAAATTTAATAATTTATATATAATCAATTATAACATATTACTACTTAACTATATTTATTTATATTAATCTATATTTTATATTTCTTTGTTATTGATTATGTCTAATAATTAAATATTTTATATATATTCTGGATAAAAAAATAGAAAATTTTTTAATATGATATCATATTATAATAATATATTCAAATTATTTTAATCTATGTCTATATTATGATATTGTATTAATTTTTAAAAATATATTTAATCATAATATTTTTCTATATTATTTAATCTTTTCTCTATTTTTTTATCCAAACCAATAAAATTTTAAGAATTATTAAATAGCATCGGTCTTAATATATATAATAATAAACCATTATCTAGATTCATTTTTTACTTTTTTAAACATTACATTATCGCTTTAGGGACAAATTTATGTTCATTATTATTAAATGTTTAAAATGTACTAAAAAATTTTGTGTCATGTAATTATTATAAAATTTAACCTTCAAAAATATTTTCTTCTATTTATGAATTTTACATTTATAAAAAATATTTACCTATGCAATATTATTATAAACCTAAAAGACTACATTAACCATTACATTTATAAATTAATTTTGCATCAAAAATATCTATTTTATCATCATTTTATAAATGTATATATTTTTATGAACATAAATGTGTTGCTGATGATAAGTTATTAATTTAACCTTTTAATGTATTTAATTATTCTATATTTTTAAATGTTTAATTACATAACCATATTTTTTAAGAATTTTTTTCAGAACTTTCTTTTTAACAATCTTTAAATACACAAATAAAATATTTTTTCCAAGTTTTATCTGCGTTAGGTTTTTATTTCATAGCATTCATTAATTTTTCTTATTATATTGGATCATGTTCTAGTTAAAAAACAAGAGGACAAGAACTAATTAAATTTTTATCACAAGATTTATCATATAATATCTGCCTGCAAAATAAATTTGGATAATCATTTTAGATTTTTTCAAAAAATTAATCTAATTTTTCTTAATTTTTTATTTTTAATGCTTTTGGAATGTGAAAATTGTTCATTATTATATAATCTAATTAATATTTTTTAAATATATTTTATTTCAATTTCCTCAAACTTGTAAAAGAAAATTGAAAAGTTTTTATATTTAATTATTGATTTTATTATATAAGTATGATTATTGAAAAAATAATATATTCCTGTAAATTTGATAATTTTGATTTTATATTACTTAAAATATATGATAATCAAGAATTGTCCAAAGAATAAAAGAAAATGTCTATAGATATATAATACAAAATAAAAGAAAATAATTTAAGCGCATAATATTATTTTTCATTCAGTCCATAATATTATAATATAAAATTATATCAAGGAAATATAAAAAAAATATAAAATTCACCTTGGTATGTTTATGTGAACAATTTCATAAAAAAAACTATGTTAACAAATACATAATATATTTTGACACAAGAAAATTGTAATAATATTTTGTCTGATAATGGTATAGAAAATATTATTATTGATGATGATCAAATATTATAATCAAAATAATAATAATTTTTTATAAGACCTGGTTAATTATTTATTAATTAAAATTTATTTTTTATATTATTTTAAAAATGTAATTTAATCGATTTGTAAATAATATCATATTAGTTAACGCATCATTATTTTAAATAAGAATAATAAAATTTAAATAATATATAAGATATTTGGAAAAAAATAAATAAAAGATATTTAGATACAATAAATCATGACAAAAATAGAATTTTAAAAATAAAAAATTTTAAAGAATAGGTATAATAGTACAAATCTGGAATTAATTAATTCAAAGAATAAACTATATAATATGTGGATGATCTATTATAATAAATATAAGAAGTATGTAATGATAATGGTTATTATTTTGAAGATGATTTTGAGTTCGATTTTATAGATGATAGCCAATCCGATGATGATGATGAATATTATAAAAAAATATATATGGTACCTATGATATTACAAAAATAATTGATCAATAATATTTGTGAAAACAAAGATAATACTTTGGAATCTAAAATAGAAAATTTTTAGAATAAATATTTTAATAAATAAAATTTGGTAAAAATTTTATAATTTGAATGAAAATATTTGTTTATATTTTTTCAATATTTTTTTTAAATTAAAAAATATAAAATTATTTAATTATATATGACACATCTAATACCTTAATTTGATAATGTAAATTATGGATCTTAATTAACACTTTATATATTAGTATCATATTATATGAATTCTATATCGGAATGGATATACAATGAATATACATCAGAAATTTCAAATTCTGGAAAAGGAGATTCAACGGTATATGTGATACAAACATTATTATATTTATGGGTATGGAATAGATTATCTATAAGATATTTACCATATTACACTAACTTAACAAATGTTAATGATCTAGTAAACGCAGTATCATTAGTATCTTTGGTATAAATAGTTGTAAAATCATGGTATCCTGAATTAGTTATGTGAAAAAAAATATTATATGTAATATTTATTGGTATATTATGAAAATAAATATAAAAAATTTAAACAAACTTAAAGAAAAGAATATTAATACTAATAATATAATTGAATTAAATATTGATTCATTTATGTTATAAGATTAATATTAAAATTTTTCTTTTAAAAATTTAATAAAATTATAAATTAATAAAATTTATTATAATGAAGAAAGTGAAGAAGAAGATGAGAAAGAAAAAAGTGAAGAAGAAGATGAGAAAGAATATAAAGATGATGATTTAATATCAGAAACAAGTAGTGTTTTTTCAGACTATTAAATAAATAAATAATATTTTTTACCATAATTTTTTATTAATATCTAAGAATTATATATTAATAATTCTTTTGAAGAAAATTCATATCTAAATCTTAAAATTTTATAATATTTAGAAAATTTAAAAATATTACATGTATCCGGTTGTCATCTAGAAAATGATAGTGGGATATAATATTTAAAAAAATTAGAATATTTAGATTTATCACATAATTAAATATTTGGATCCAAGAGTTTAAAATAAATCTATGAACATTAATAACTAGAATATGTAAATATTTCTAAAAATTATATAGAAGATTTTGATACAAAATATGTTAAAAATATGAAAAATTTAAAATCATTTTATGTTGGAATTCAACATAGATGATTGAATTTATATTATATGTATATTTTTATATTTTATATAAAATAAAAAATTGAAATTTAATTATTATAGTTTAGAAAAATATTTATATACATATGTAAGAAGAAATTAAATTAAATTTTATAAATTAATCCATAGAATAAAGTTTTAATAAAAAATTTGGAATTTTATAAGATAAAATTATAATAGAAGACAATAAAAAAATAGATAAAACTAACATATAAATAGATCATTTTGGAACCATAGATTATTTTATGTTAGAAGGAATATCTTATATAAATGTTCAAACTACATACGGTAGTACTATTTATTTATCATCATATTAAATTTTTGAATATATATAAAATTATTTTTCAGATGATGACCCAGAAGAAAATTAAAATGACATTGATTAGGAAATTTCATCTTTAAAAAAATTAAATTAATATAAGGAAAAATCAGAAACATTCAAATAATAATATTAAAGTAAATTCAAAAATTTATCATAAACATCCAACTATAAATCTCTTGTAAATTAATTTTAACAAAATTAATATAATATACCAATGGAAACATATTATAATATATATAATAAATAAGGAAAAGGATTAAAATTTATACATATATCTGCTTGTCCTTTTTTTGCTGTATTATGTTCTAGTAGATATACTATTTTTTTATCTTAATATTTGATAGGTTTTTATACTTATTTTGATGATTTATATAAATAAAATAACATAGATAAATAATTTATTGATAACAAAAGAAAAGAAATTAATGATATATATTAAAATAATATATAAATTCAAAATAATTATGAAAATAAGAATAAATAAATACAATAAGAATAAACAGAAATAATAAATGATAATAAGATAAAAGTTGATATTAATTAAGAAATATATTATAAATATTATACTGGTGAAATGATTTAATACATTAATGGAAGAATAGATAAATTATAACAAACTGGATAAGATATAGAAAATTTTATAAAATTTTTATTAAAATTAAAAAGACTATAAAAATAATAATTTAATGAAGTTTGAAAAATTTGAAATAAAAAACATTCAAAATTAATATAGTAGTTAAAAACAAAATCATAAAATATACATAAAAACAGACAATAGAAATAATAACATTTTTATTGATATAATTAATACGTAAAATGTCTTAAAAATCATAATTTAAATAAATAGAAGAATTATTTAAATGTGCTATTTGTTTTGAAACATTAATAGATCCTGTTGTTTGCACTAAATGTGAAAATTTTATATGTAATGTATGTAAAAAATCTGATAAATGTCCATTTTGTAGAGAATAAGGATATCAATAAAGATCCCGTATAGCCAGAGAAGTGTTAAAATTAATTCCTGGAGAATGTACAAATTAATAATGTTAAGATTTTTTCCCCTGTAATGAATTTGAATAACATTAATAAGTTTGCAAATGGTAAAAAAATACTGAATGTGATATTTGTTTGGAATTTTTTTATTAAGCTGAAATAGATCAACATACAGAATAATGTAAAAAAATTCATAAGTAATGTAAAAATTAAGGTTGTGGAAAATACTTTAATAATGATAATTTTATTCTACATAAATAATAATGTATTTTTCGTAGATATGATTGCAAATATTGCAATGAAGAAGTTTTATGTACTATGGAAAATAAACATATAAGAAAATGTACTGGATTATCAAAATGTGATTATTGTGCAAAATATTATAGAAAAAATTAGGAGGAAAAACATGCAAAAAAATGTGAGAAATCATATTATTGTAAAGATTGTAAAAATTTATATTCTAAAAATTTAACGTTAGAAACACATGATTTTGAATGTTCAAAAGAAAGATTGTGTAATTTGTGTGAAAAAGAATATTATATACATCCTTAATATCATATTGAAGATTGTATTTAACCAGAAAAAACTAGATATTGCGATTATTGTTAAATATTATATCTTAATTCTAAATCAGAACATATGAAATAATGTAAAAAATCTAATTTTTGTTAATATTGTTCAAGACAATATCCTGAAAATATAACATAAGAAGAACATGATCTTGATTGCGCTAGAACAAAATTATGCAAATATTGTAATTAATATGTTTTTGAAAATTTTCATAATCATTGTGAATATTCTTGTAAAGGATATAAAATATGCAATATATGTAATAAACCTATGAAATTGAAATTAACTGACATATAAACATCTATAAATTAACATATTTAAAATTGTAAATAAAATTAAATAAATAAATGTGAAATGTGATTAAATATAAAAAAAATGATTAATATAAAAAATGATTAAATATAAAAAAATAATGTATAAACTTATTAACCAGCATATTATAGGCAGCTGGAGCCGCAAATATTTTATTTGTGTTCTCAGATATAATTAAAAAAATTATCAAGAAAAAGTCCAAATATCATGATTTAAAATTAAATATCGTTTATTAAAATATTCATAATTTATGAAAAACTTTACGAATTTTTTTCATAATATTTAATTATTAAATATTATGAAATAATATATCCAAAAATTATTAACAATGTTGTGACAATAAATGCTACATAATGATTTTTTATATATTTAGGATATATATAATTAGAAGATATAATTATTGCTATTATGAAAGGAATAAATAAAATAGTTTATTTAAATGATTTTTTTACTATCACATCAAATGATTACATTTTATTTTTTATGTATTCCGATGCTGAATTCAGGATAAAAAAAAATATAAAATTTTTAATAAAAGATTGTATCATATATAAATATAATAAAAAATTATAAAAAAATGAAAAAAAACTATTTAAGACAATATAAGATAATATATAATGTAACAAGATAATAATTAATAAAGTGAAACAATTAAACCTTTTGAAACTTTTGAAGATTAAGGAATATTGGATACATCTGTATTATAAGGTATTTATTCTTTCGGATATGAGTAACCAACTTTACCTTAATAAATAGGAATCCCAGCTATATTGTCTGGAAGAGATAGTATTTTATAATTTAAATCTGGCACAGGTAAAACTGGATCTTTTTTAATACCCAGTATATAATTAGCATTGAAAGAAGATAAATAATAAATTATTATAGTATCTCATTAAAAAAATTTAAATTAATAAACTTATAAATTATTAAATTAATTAATTTCTGATAAAAATAAAAAAAAAATTCAAACATGTCTTCTAGAATCTGGATTTAAAGGACCTTAATAATAAATAATGGTGAATAAACTAAAAAATAATCCCCATATAATATGTAGTACTACTGGTAAACTTGTTGAATTTATGTAAAAAGGATTTATATAAGGAGATAAAACTACATGTTTGATAATTGATGAATTTGATTATCAACTTTTATTTTTAGTGGATTAAATAAAATAAATATTTTAAAATGTTGATCCTAAAACATAAGTATGTTTAATTTCTGCTACATGTGACAAGGATATTTTTGATTTTATATAAGAAAATTAAATTTTAAACGAAAACAAATATATTCATAGATTAGAATAAAAAGATGTTATAGTAAAATCTGTAAAGTAATATTTTATCTTTTGTGATTCTTAAGAAAAAAAAATATAAAATTTATAACACATTTTAGATTCTTTTAGTTCATAAAAAATTATAGTATTTTTTAATAAAAAAATTGATATAGATTCTGTTTATGAATAATATAAAGATGATTAATTTATGGTTAAAATACATGGAGGAATGGATAAAGAATTATGTATGAATAATATAGATAAATTTAATAAAACATAAGCTCGTTGTGTTTTTACATCAGACACACTATCCAGAGGTATAGATATATAAAAAATTGATTTTGTTATTAATTATGACATATAAATTAATAATGAATCACAATATATACATCGTATAGGCAGAGCTGGTAGATATAATAAAACTGGTGCTGCTATCACGTTAATATCTACAAAAAAAGAATCATATGAATTGAATAAGATAATTACTTAATATGGATGCAATATTGAAGAATTTTAATTAAATTGATAATAATTTTTTTTATTTTTTTATTTTTGATAAAATTGAAAAAAGAAAATCTCAAAATTAATATATGTATAATATATAAGGAGATAATAATAAATATCAAATGTAATAATTAAATAATAATTTAAAAATAAAAAAAATCAAGGATTCAGATTTATATTTATGTAATATATTTATAAATGACGTCAAATCTGAATATAATTATGATAATGATGACGATATGGATATTATGCAAGATCTATCTTTAAATAAAACTATGTCAAATTATGGCAAAACTTAGTTTAATCCATGTACTTTTTTAATTCATAATCTTTTCTCTGATAAAAAATGTTCTTAATGTGAAAAAATAATAGGATAAATAAAGTTTTTTATATGTAAAAAATAACATCCCATATGTTATAAATGTCATGGGGGTCATAATTTGTAGATAGATAACAGTAGTTATAATAAATATTGTCATATATGTAAAAAATGTAATATTTTAGATTAAATAGATTATACTTTTAGTTCACAAGGAGACACACAAATAGTAACTAGAGATATGATATGGGAAATTTATAGAAGAGAGAGAATGTATATTTAATTCATTCATGTGAGAAAAATTCTTGATGAAAACTTATAAAAAAAAATTCTTTTACCGGTACAATATAATATCATTGAAAACTTTTTACCTGGTAATAAATGATTAATTTAATATTATTATTATTACTTTTTTATTATATAAATTTATTAACCAGCATATTATAGGCAGCTGGAGCCGCAAATATTTTATTTGCGTTCTTTATAAAATTGAAAAAATTTATTATTAATAATGATATATCTTATATAAATGTAAGAAAAAAATTATAATGATGATAAAAATAATTAATTTGAAATTATAAGTAATATTATTTAATAAAAAAAAATAGAATTTACAAAAGAAGAATAATAAAATTTACTAAAAAATTGTAGAATTTAAGGAAATAAATTGATTATTAAATTAAGAAATGATTATATAAAAAAAAATGGTACAGATTGGTAATAATTTATTAATTTAGAAACATAAAATAAAATTTAAAACAAATTGACTTTTACATATACAAATAATTTTGGTAAAAAATAATAAGAAAAAAAATAATTATATTTTATTTTTTAATAAAAAGAAGAATTAAAAAATAACTAGGGGTATTGTTTGATAAAGTTTATATAATTACCTTGTTCTTTTTTTCTATATAATATTGAAATGAAACAAGATAATTTTGTTCTATCATAAAGAAAAAAATTTAAAAATCAATATAGATTAATTGACAATTTTTAATTAAAAAAACATCAATAAATGATTATTAAAAAATTAAAAAATTGTTTTTTATAGAAAAAAAATGATTCATAATATACATTTAAATAAAGAAATTCAATAATTTTATAATTAAAAACTGGAGCTGGTAAAACTATTATAGCCATATATCTTATAAATTTATTATAATTAAAAACATTAATAGTTGTTAAAAATAAAGTTTTATTATAATAATGGATTAATAAATTTAGTTAATTTATTAAAGAATTTTAAAATTTTTAATATAAAAATGAATCTATAATACAATTATCAGAAGATATATATATAGGTATTATAAATAGTGTATCTAATAAAAATAATAATATAACTTAATAAATTTCAGATAAATTTGATCTTTTAATTATAGATGAATGTCATATTTTAGGGGCCGATCAATTTATATAAGTTTTAAATAATTATATAGAAACAAAATTTATATTGGCTTTATCCGGAACTCCTGATAGAACTGATAAAAAACATTTATTATATTATAATTATTTTGATATTTTTATGGATTGTAAAATTTAAGAAAAAATAAATATAATATTTTAATTTTACGGATATTAATCATAATAATTAGAATAATAATCATAATAAATGAAATTAGAAGAAAAATATTTATTCTTCATAAATAATATAGTATAAGATAAATTTCGTAATGAAATGATTTTTGATATTTTAGAATAATTATATTAAGATGAAAATAATTATGTTTTATTAATATCGGAGAGAATAAGTCACTTGGATTTTATTGGTTAATAATTAGATAAAAAAAAAATAGAATATGATATGTTATATGGAAAATATAATAAAATACAAAAGAAATAAGTTCTTCTGGCATCTCTTTCTTAAGCTAAAGAAGGTTTGGATTTAGACTATCTTAATATATTATTGTTATGCACTCCTCCAAAAGGAAAATCTTAAGGATTAATATAATTAGTTGGTCGTATAACAAGAGATTCTGGAGGAAAAAGTAAATCTTAAAAAACAATTATCGATATTTAAGATACAGTATTTAAAAATAAAAATCGTTAAAGAATATAAGATTATGAAAATATTTTTAATTTTTAAATAAAAGATAAATCACAATTTTTTGGTTATGACTAGGAAAATAATTTTGTTGAAGAAATTAATTTTTCAGATTATAAAAATAACTATATGGGTGGGATAATATGATGATTTTTTCAATATTTAAATTATTTACCATGTATTTTATTTAATATAGTTTTTTCCACATCAAAAACTTTTCCAAATTGATCAAAACCTTTATATTCATATAATTATTTTTATGCCTCTCTCATCTCAAGTCTAGGATTAACAGCTCTTCTTTATTAATATCCCCTAATTCTATTAGGATCATGTCTTATTTTTAAACGTGGTTGGTTTGTTATAGGATTTGAAACAGTGCCCATCAATTTATTAAGCTGATAATCAGAAAATTTATGTTTAGTATCTACAATTTCATATATAGCTCTACCATTATTAAGATTTTTTTTTCTTGTATTATGTAACGCATCATCTGATTCCTCAGCAGTATACTATAACTGTCTTTATCTTTTTTACATAAGTTAATTCATATATAGTAATAGGTAAATATAATTATATTTAAATTATTATTTTTTATAAAAATGATTTTAATAAAAACAACAAAATATATATGACTAGTAATTAATAAAGAATGATATTTATGAGTATAATAATGTTATTATCTGGTATATTTTATTATAAAATTAAATAATTAGAAAAAATTATAGAATAATAAAAAAAAATTATAGAAAAATTTTCTAATTAAAGTATATCAATACATGGTAATAGTGGTAAATATAAAAAAATGGATAAAACAACTTCATTAATAGTTGATGATTAAATTTTTTATTTATCAAAAAAAGCATATAATATTATGCTTAAAGATTAAAAATATATAGATTATTCTCTACATATAAAAGAATTGCATGAATATTTATAAACTTTAGAATAAAAAGATTTAGATGAAATATTAAAAAAAAATATTAAAAATCACTAAAAAAATAATTTAGAAACTAATATATTAATATTTTATAAATAGATAATAGATTAGATAATATATGAAGAAAGACTTAAAAATGAAAAAAGTACAGAAGAAAATAAATAAGAAGAAGATAATTAATAGGAAGAAAATAAATAGGAAGATAATTAATAGGAAGAAAATAAATAAAAAAATAATTAATAAGAAGAAAATAAATAAAAAAATAATTAATAAGAAGAAAATAAATAAGAAGAAAATAAATAAGAAGAAAATAAATAAGAGATTAAAAATACTTATTAACTTTAAGAAAATTTTCTTGACATAGAAGATATAGGGTATATAGATGATAAATAAAAAATATAAGATATAACAGTATAATGATTAATTATAAATCATATATTATATAATCTTGGACGTTATTATAAACCTCTGGACAAATGTGAAAATTTTACAGTATTATACATGTCAAATAATTATCCATCATGTATCATTTATGTTCCCAAATTATAGTTTTTATAATATCTATTTTTTGTTCTGCCATCTAATATCGAATAATTATCTTTTTATTAAATAATTTAAACCTTATTTCTGTTTTATTTTTAAATTTTATATTCTTTATTATTTTACTTAGACATTCTATTAAAATGATATTAAAGAGATGTTTAAATAAGTTCATTGTTATTATTTTTATTAAATTTATTTACATTTTATTATGTAGGCTAAATATATCTATCATTTTTGCATTATTTTTTTTTAAATATTTTACAAATATCATTTTTTGTTTATTAATTCATATATAATTATAACAAGAATAATAATTATATATATGAAATTTTTTAATATAATATAAAAAATATGTTTTTATAAAATCATGTCTTAATCTAAGAATATGTTAAAATTATATTAAAATAATTAATATATTAATCATATGATATATCAATACTTGAAAAATAATTTTATTTCAGAAAATTCCCAATAAACTGGAAAAATTATCGATAAATTATATGATAATAATATATATTCTATAATAAATTATTGTTCTGAATTCTGCAAAGATTAAGATAAAAAATTAATGGATTTTAATTGTATATAATATATATAATCCTTAAATTTTAATTAAAATATTGCTATAAAATTATCTAGTTTATGTGATTATAACACTATGATAAAATATAACATTTATAGAGATTTATAATATAAAATTTATTTTGAATAAAAATACCATATTTATGATTAGTAAAATATTTTTTAAATATAAAAAGATATTTAATATTGTCAAGATACCGGGTAAAATTATTTAATATTATATCATCCATATGATCTATCTGGACAAAATTATCTATCCATATTCAATAAGAATGAAATAGAAAAATTATAAAATTTTTAGCATAGGATGAAATCTATTTTATATTATTGTTCACGTAAAGGTAAATAAATATATATAGATGCAGAATAATCTTATTTATAACATTTTATATAATCATAAGTAACGCAATATCAATAAATATATAATAAAGATTATCCGATGATATATAATACCATATAGACATATCTTAACAATAGCATCGTAGATGTGCATTAAGAAATAGAAAAAATCAAATATAAAATAAAACCTGGAATAAAATTAGTCAAGGGAGCATATTATAATGAAGAAATGAATATAAATAATTAAAATTTATGTAAAAGTATTTTAAATACTGATTAAAATTATGTCGTATGTGCTAATTGGATAATTAAAAATAATATAGAATGTATGTTTGCCATACATAATAAACATACTATTAATTAGATTGATAAAATAATATAAAATAATAATATTTCATTTGCTTAATTATTAGGAATGGCTGATGAAGAAACATATAATTTAAGTAAAAAATATAAAGTATATAAATATATACCGTATGGACATAAAAATATATTAGTTCCATATTTAATGAGAAGATTAAACGAATAAAATAAATAATATAACATAGAATAATATAATTTTTATAAAAAAAAATTATTTAGGGAGATAAAAAATATTATATAATGAATATAGATACATATGAAATTAATAATGAAATATATTATAAAGCTCAATATTAAGGAAGATAATTAACTATGTAATAAAAAAAGAATGAAAATTATATAGAACATTATATTTTACTTAATGATATTCATCGTCTTGAATTCACTTTAAAAGCCGAAAATGAAAGTTTAAGTTAAAAATTTGATAATGATATGTAAAAACAAGAGTGGATAAAAAAGAAAAGTTTAAGTAGAACTAATAGTATTGGAACAAAATTAAAAAAATAAGAAATAAGAAAAAAATTACAAACAGAAGCACAGAGACATAATTTATAATTTGATTTAATATGGTATTCATAAGTTAGTGTAGCAAATATGTATAGAGGGGTTTATATGAATATAAAAATACTTCCTGTTTTGAGTGAATAATTTATATTATCTAGTAATTATTTATATGAAATGTTAGAAAAATATTTAGAATATTTTAAAAATAATGTAGTTTATATTAATAAATAAGACTAAATAGATTAATAAGAAAAAATATTAAAAAAAAAAGAATAAGATTTGAAAGAAAAAGAAAATTTAGTGAAAGAATAATAAGAACAATTATAATTATAACAAGAAACAATATAAAAATAATAAGAAATACTATTATTGAAAGTAGAAGAAAATAAAGAGGATGAAAATGATGATAAAGAAGAAGAAATACATTAGATATTAGATTTTTAAGGCTAAAAACTTAATATGTATGGTTATAAAAACAAACCAGCATTTGTTGTAAACGAGATATGTGATATTTTAAATATAACAAATAATGGAGACAAAATAAGAAATATAAAATAATAATTTGGTTTTTATACTAATTAAGACCCCCCCCAAACAGATACCCTTAAATATCATCCAAGATATAAAAATTAATAATTATCTTTAGTTAATGAAAGAGGATTTCATGAAATAATATTTAGATCCAAAAGTGAAAAAGCTTTATAATTAAAAGATATGGTTTCTAATATACTTCGAAATATAAGATTAAAGGGAGAATGTGATAAATAAGATGTGAAGGATATTTTAGATGATTCTGTAAGTTAATGCAATACTTATGTTTCTCAAAAAACAAATTTAAAAAATGTTGATCCTGATTAAATACTTAATAATACATATAAAAGAATGAAAAGATTTATAAAAACATTAAAAGAATAAGGATATGATAAAGAATATGAACATATTTCTGATTTATCTTTTGATAATATTTTAGAAAAACTTCCAGAATAAAATTATAGTTAAGATATAATAGATGAATTTTAAATTATACTTTAAGAACTTAATGACAATTATTAGTTAATTAAAGATAAAACTTTAAAATATTAATGTTTATAATATTAATATTTGGCATATAATATATTATAAAAAGATAAAAATATTTCTATTATATCCAAACCAGGAACCTCTGATAACATTAGAAGACCAAATAATCATAAATTAAACATTAATAAATAAGAAATTAAATTAATACCTATTTCTATTTATAGTTCTAATAATGAGACAGAATATGGAAATAAATAATATATAACGAATAATAATTTAGGATAGTCAATAAAAAAGAAAAAAATAAGTGAATATCACATAATGAATGTTATGCATTTTATATAACTTGTGTGTTATAATTATAAGTTGGCATCATAATAATAAGAAATATAAAATAATTAATAAATATTAATAGAATAAGAAAAAACTAAATAAATAGAATCAGATAATAAAGTTAAATTATAATAATAAGAAACTAAATAAAAATAAGAAGAGACTAAATAATTATTATTAAAACAATTATTAGAAGAATTTAAATTAGGTATATATACTTTAGATGAATATAAATAGGAAAAATTAAAAATTTTATAATGAACAATTCTATATATGATATAAGAATTATATGATAAAAACTTAGGAAATATAAAAATTTTTTAAACAGAAAATACTGGATAATAAATGTTTTCATTAGAATTAATTTTTAATTTTGGCTCTACTAATTGTAAATATTAAGCAATCCCTCATCTAATAGAACATTTGCTGGCCGATGATGAGGTTTATAAGTACATTCATAATGCTTTTACATCGCCAAATCATATGGGCATAATATTAAAATCTGTAAATTTAAAAGTCCTGGAAATTATATTTAATAAAAATTTTCACAAGATACCCGATAGTATTATATAACGTGAGATTAATAGAATTTCATCAGAATTTAATTATAGAATGTATAATATTTAAACATAATATTTTTAAGGAGATATAATAAATTCATTATGTGATGAATCAATTTAAGAATATAAAGGTAAAACCATAAAATAAAATGATTTTATGATTGGTAATAGATAATATTATGAATAATTTTCAATTCCTGAGTTAAAAACCATAATGTAAGAATATTATGATAAATATATAACAAAATAAAATTCATATTTATAAATAACAATATCAAAAGATTTTGACATAAAATTAATATAAAAATATCTTCTTAATGAAAAATTATTATAAAAAGTATAAATCAAAGATTCAAAATTTAATAAATTATATTTTAAAGAATAAATATAATGTAAAAATAACGCTATAGAATTAAATCTTAATGATGGAAATTAATATTCTATAATTTAATATAACATAGATCTAAGAAAATATAAAACATAAAAACAACTAAAATAAATTCTTAATGGATTTAAAATTTTTAATTTTAGTAGTAATTATGATTTAAATGGTATAAATGATAAATAATAAGATAATATATTTATCTAATTCTACTAATAGAATTAGTCTCATTATCTTTCTTTATATGTATATATACATTTTCCATAATGGAGTTCTTCATAATAAATTAAATAAATAACAAAAGAAATAGATAATAAATTAAAAAATATTTTTATTTATTAGGATTATGATTCAGTATTTTATTAAGAATTATCTAATATGTATAATAAATAAAATATATAATATCTATCATAAATGTATATTTATTAAATAAGTTAAACATTATTTACATATTATCAATAAAATATGACAATGACATAAATTTATAATATTCTTAATAGTAAATTTTCACAACAAGATATTATATTCTTTTATAATGAACTAGGAAATACTAAACCATAATTTGCATTTTTTATTAATGAAAATGTAATAAGAGAAAAATCATAAAATAATATTTTATATAATAATATAAAATATAATAAATTTATCTTTAAAAATGATTTTAAATAGATATAGATAAAAAAATAATAAAATATATAACTAGACACTATAAAATAGTTACAAGATATAAAATTTGAAGATATTTTTTATGATATGGAATTTGATATAGATATGGACGATATATCCTATAAACATGCAAAATAATCTATATATAATAAATATTTATGTAAAACATTATTTAGCAAATATAAAAAATAACCAAATTTTTAAAAATATAATATATATTTTATTGAAGCATTTCCTATTTAATCTAATAAAAATTATAATATACATGTAATGCCCCCATAAAATTATACAAATATTTTATAATTTAATATATTAAATTAAAATAAAGAAAATTATTTGCAATTTTCTATATTATATTAAATATTAAAAAATAAAATTCTTCAAGATTTATCTTATTTATAATAATTGGGAACAAATACAAGAGTTTTATTTTAGGACAATAAAATAATAATAAATATGAGTGGAGGAATTCCTATATTAAAAATATTTTTAATTAATATTTGTAAAAATATTGCAGACACTGATAGATTATTTATTTCAAAGAATTTTGATATCTAAGGGATATAATAACGACAATAATCTGTTTTATAATAATATAGTCAAGATTTATTAACATAAAATCTTCTTGTAAAAAAGAAAAAAATATAATTATAAGATTAATTATATATTGTAAAATTAACTTCATAAAGCGGAATTAATAGTGCTATTGACATTTCAAATATAATAAAAAAATATTTAAAAACATTTGATTATAAATTTGATATTAATACATATTTATAAGACATAAGAAAATATAACATATAAACTAAATAAGTAAAATTATTATATTAGCCCCTAAATAGAATATTTTAATAAACACTCAATGTATATTATCATTTAACACAAATACAATAAAATAATGATTATGAATTATTATAAGATTTACATAAAAATAATTTAAATATAGGATCATGCATAAAATAATAAATGTCTTATAATTTTATATAAATATAAAGACAACTCACTATAGTTATGAGATAAATATTGGCTAGAAAATTTAGAAATTTTATTTATTACATGGATGTATATTTTAATTAATAATAAAATAATATGTATATAAAATTTACATATGCTGTTCCTGAAAAATTTAATATTTTTAATATGATAAAAGTTCATAATATAGAAATATAAAGAATTTTTAAACATAGATTAATAGAAAAATCTGAATCATTATATTAACAAAAAATATTTGATTAATATGTTTTTTCCAATAATAATAAACAATATATAATATTTGATTCTGAAGATAGAATGAATGAATATTAATAAAAATATGGTAATAAAATAAAAATTTAATATTATAACAAATATGTTAAATAAAAATAGAAAGATAATGAAGTATTGTTATCAAAAATATAAGATTGAAAAAATTGAAAAAAAATATTTTAGAATATGTATATTGTGTTATATATAATGAATAAACTTTAAAAAATTAATATGGAGTAATTAAATAAAGACTAAAAATAAGAATTTAACAGTTTTATTGAAAAAGAATTTGAATAATAAAATTTCGGTTTAGGTGTTTCTGTGTTAAATGATATATCTAAAAAAATGAATTTAAAAAGAGCAAACAAAAATGATTTTTAAGGATTCTTTGAAAAAAATCCTAAATATTTTAATTATGTATTTGTAGAAAATAAATTATTTATTAAGGAGTCTAAAGAATTATAATAAGCTTAAAAAGATTTATAAATTAAATTAGAAAAAAAAGAAAAAAATTTAAAATCTAAATTAGAAAAAGAAAATAAAAAAAAATAAACATAAAATTTTAAAGATGAAGTATTATTATATTTAAAAGATAATAATAATTAATACAAAGATGTTAAATCTGCTCATACTGACTTAATGATAAAATTTTAAAAATAAATTGAGGAGCAAAAAATATTAACAGAATTTGGATTGAAAACCTTAATTAAATCTAATACCATAACATAAAATGGTTATCTTAATTTTGTGGATCAAAATCTTATAAAATTAAAAAGTTTATTAGCTCCATACAGTGTTAGCACATTTGCATAAACATCTATAAATGAAATGTGCAATACTGAAAAATTAGATATGAAAGATGTTGATTTGGATATATTAATGTAATAATTAGGATTTTAAACATATTCGGAAGATTCAAAAATTTATTATAAAAAATAAAAAGAAAATAAATAAATTTTGTAAAAAGAAACAAAATAATAATCTTCATAGGATGAAGAATAAAAGGAAGAGGAATAACAAGAATAAAAACCTCAAAGAAAAAAAACACAAAAAAAATTAAAAGAAAATTATTCTGAAGATTAATAAAATCTTAAAGAAAAAAAGAAAAACACATAAAAAAATAAAGAAACAAAAACAACTAAAAACTAGTAATATAATGCTAGTGAATCTGGTTCAGATGATGAAGTTTTTGATAAAAAAACATAAAACAAAAAAATTTCATAATAATAATTAAAAAAAAATGAAATAAGTAAAATTGAAGCTACAGCTAGAAGCGAAAGTGATAATTATGAATCAGAAGAAGATGATGAATGATTATGTTTTATATTTTTTTACTAATTTTATAAATAATTTTATATTGTACGGTGTTTTTGCACTAGTACGATATACAAATATTATTTATATATTTATATATTTTATATATAATTAAAGAATGAAAAAATTGAAAAAAATAATAAAATATATAACTAGATGTATATAAAAACAAATTAAACTAAACAAAAAAAATAAATTAAACAAAAAAAAAATAAATTAAACAAAAAAAAAATAAACAAAAAATAAAAATGATATAAAAATAAATATCATTAAGTCAGTAAAAATTTATTAAGCAATTTTAAGTAAATTGCATTTTTATTTTATATGTTATAAAATATATCATTTATTGTTTATTTTTTCTTTAAGATTTTTATACTCTTCTATAGTATATATTCCTAATTTAAATTCTTTTAATAATTATTATTCTCTTTATTTTAAAATTTCTAATTATTTGGTCTCTTCCTATAATTATATTTATTTAGTTTCTTCTTATATTTATTTAGTTTTTGCATGTATTTCTTCTATTTTTATTTCTTTATCATTATTTAATTTTTTAATATCTGTATTAAATTAATATAAATCTGACATAAAACATCTTAAAATCTAATATATTTAATTTCCATTTTAAGGAATATAATATTCTGTTTTTTTTAAATTTTTTATATTTATGAAATCTTAAAATAAATTTTTATATTCATTTTCGGTATTATTATTACTAGGAAATGAAAATACATATTAAAAATCCTCGTAATATTTATCTTCAGATTTTATTTATTAATATTATTAATTTCTTTTATGTAATTATTATGTAGTTGTTCCAGGTTTTAAGACAGGAATATTATTTAACATTCCAATTTAAAGATATTAATGTCTCTCATAATTATTAATATTCATATTTTTATCTTTTTACATTTATATGCATATATTTGTCATATCTTGTCTTATTTATTTTATATTTATTCGGGAAAATTATTATTATAAATTATCATAAAGTTCTTAATCATCAATTAAATTTTTTACAGATATATTTTTTGGAACTTCAAAATCATTATTGCATTATTTTTGTATTAGCTATTTTTTAATTTTATTTTTTAATTTATCTGGATCATGTATTTAATCTTCTATTTTAGATTCTTAATTTGATACCTGGCTAATTGAATCATATAATATATTTTCTTTATCTTAATATTGAGTTTATGGCAATTATATATGATCTTACATGCTAAATATTTTTTCTATATCTTAATAATATTATCTTGTACTAGTATTTCTTTTCATATCTATTTAAATATAGTCATATAGAGAAATTAATTTAGGAATATATCTATTGGGTATACTCTTGTTTGACAAAATTTCTATTCCGCAAACTTGCGGAATAGAAATTTTGTTTTATATTTACTAATATTTTTCTTTTGAAATTTTTTCATATATAACAATATTTTTATAATGACCCAAATCTTTTTTCCTATACATATTCAAATCTTCACACATAATTTCAGTATCTATATATACATATTTGGTGTTAATGTTTTATTTAGTTAAATGTCTTATCAGATTTAGTCTATGAATAAATCTATCTTTTTTAATAATATTTCTAACTTGGATTAAATTTACTTCAGATATTTATTCTATTTCTATTTCCTTAATCACAAAATCATCTTAATTTTTTATTATAATCTATTATTTTATTTATTATATTTCTTTTTAATTTTAATTTTCAAAATCTTTTTGTATTAATAACATATTTTACTATTTTTAAATTGTTTCTTATTATATATCTAAATATTCTTTTTATTCTTTTATTTCTTTTTATTTAATTTGTATGTCAATTTCTTTTTATTGTATTTCTTCTTATTAATCTTATATTTATTCTTTTTAATCTATATATTATTCTATTTTTTATGAATATTTAGGATATTCATCAATAATTTCAATTACAAAATTAATACATAATTCATAAATTTTATACATACAAGGTAATATTTTTATATTCATGTATATTCCTCTAACATCATTACTACATTTAACACCAGTACAATATAAAGCAAAATTTTCATCTTATATATCATTTTTGTACATTAAATCTTAAATTAAATTTTATATTCTTTTTGTTTTAATTTATCTTTCTAAATGACTATTTTTTTTACGTATCATAATTTATATATATTTTTCTTTTTCAACATCATTATCAAAACTAATATTATTTTTTTTATTAATATTTCTTATTCCATATATCTTTCTATTCGCTATAAATCTGTTAATCTTACATAATAATTAATTTAATTTTTATATTATTTTTATTATGATAATACAATTTTACCTTTATATGATATTGTATAATAAATTTGATCTTTACTAATTAATTTTTCTACTTTCATTATATAAAAATTATATTGTTTAAAATAAAAAAAATGAAATAAAATATTTTTAAATATGATAGTCTATATAATCATGAAACTTTTTATTTTAGATATAATATAAGATTTAGAAGAAAAAAATCATCAAGGAAAAGATGGTATTTTTTACAACTAATTTATTTTTTATATTTCCTGTATAAATGAATAAGGAGAAAAAATTATTTTAAAATCAGAATTTTAAAATTCTATATTTTTATAAATTGAATATTTTTACAAAAAAGAAAAAAGATAATTACTTGATGAAATGTTTCCGTAATTTGAATAATAACTTCTTGATAAAATAGTGAAGGATACTTAAATAATTAATTATATAGATGATTATTCAATGATTAAAAGTAAAAAATTATTTGGTTTTTAAGATTAAAACTAAAATTTTATTAAATTATAATTCAAATCAAAATAATAATAAGATTAAATAATGAAGATGATAAAAGATTCCTAAACAAAAAGAATTAGGTATGAACATATGATATTGGATGATTATAATATTGATACAAAATAAATAATAGAACTGGCAAAAACTCATACAAAAGATATTAATTTAATATTATGTCCAAGATAAGAACATATAGATATACATGTAAAATTTTTAAATCAATATGATATAAAAGTATGTTAATGGATAGAAATATAAGATAAAGACATGTTAACATTAAATAATATACATAATGCTAAAGAATTTTATTTCATTAATCCTAATAAAATAAAATAACTTGATTTACCTATATTACCAAAAATGACAATATTATCATATGATATTGAAACTACTACTCATAATCCTAAATAATTTCCCTAAGCAAATATTTATTCTAATAAAATAACATAAATAGGTTTATCATTTTAATTCATGGATGGAGATAATTCCACTTATGAAAATATTTTATTAGTATTAGGATAATGCAATGAAATAGAAGGTGTAAAAATATACAGATATAAATATGAATTATCACTTCTTAAAGCATATTTTAAAATGATGATTTTATATAATCCTGATGTTACTGTTGGCTATAATATTTTTGGTTTTGATGATAAATATATTAGGTATAGGACTAATATTTATAAAATAGAGGATAATGAAATAGAATCATTAGAATTATTACATTCAAGAATTCAAATTAATAATTTATAAAAATTAATTTTTTTAGAATTTCAAAGAGATGGTGCAAATATTGGTTAAAATAGTATTTATTAATATAATTTATTCGGATAAATTAGAATTGATTTGATGCATTAAGTACGTGAATAACATAAACTTCCTAATTATAAATTAGATACAGTATCATAAACATTTATAAAAGGAAAAATATTAGAAATTGGAGATAAATATGTGATTACTAATACAATTGAAGGTTTAATAAAAGAAAATTATTTTATTATGACAAATGTTGATCCATTGGAAGAAAAAATTTCAAACAAGATGAAAATTAAAGATATAATAAAAATAAGTAATAATAAATACAAAGTAATTTTATATAACAGCATTAATGATGTTGAATATAAATTTTGGCAATTATGTAAAGATGATATTAGTCCAAAATAAATTTTTGAAGCATATTAATGCACTAATAAAGAAAATGAATTATTAGACCAGGAAGATGAAAAAATACCCATAAATATAAATCTTAGGTCAGAGGTTGCCAAGTATTGTAGTATTGATTGTTATTTAGTACTACTGCTTTAGTAAAAATTAAAAACTATTGTTAATACTTGTCTTATGGCAAGAACATGCAATGTTCCTTATAGATATATTTTCTAAAGAGCACAAGGAATTAAATTATAATCATTTATTTATAGATATTGTATCGCTGAAAATATCATTATGGATAAGCCACAATATTAAAAAGTATTTGTTGAGGGAGCTTTAGTATTAGATGCAAAATCATAACATTATAAATATCCGGTCACTGTGTATGATTTTACTTCTCTATATCCAAGTTGTATAATATCATATAATTTATGTCCTACAACATATATATAAAAAGAAGACATATAAACTGTATAGAAATATAATTCTTCTATATAGAAAATAAAAGTATGTATCAATGGAGAAACATGTTATGGATGTGAATAATGTTAGACTTACTATTTTGTAAAAGAAAATATTAAAAAAGGATTATTTCCAAGAATTCTCAGCATTCTTTTATCAGAAAGAAAAAGAGTAAAAAAATTAATGAAAAATCCTGAACTATCTGTTACAGAAGTGACTATAATGGATGCATTATAATTGGCATTAAAAGTTACAGCCAATTCACTCTATGGTATAACTGGTGCATCAGTATCTTCTCTGTACTGTCCTGCAGTAGCTAGGAGTACAACTTATTTTGGTCGTAAAGCTATTATGAAATCATCTGAATTTATGAATGTAACAGTAACAAAATTCTACAAGTAGCCATAAACAATATATGAATATTTTGCCAAATATAATTTAAACTAAGAAGATGCAACAGATTTATTTAATTTAACTAAAGAAATTACTGATAAATATGATATATAATTTACAACAGTGTATGGAGATTCAGTACCAGAATATACTCCAATATTAATGCGTTCTAATTCTAACAGAGAATAAATTTTTATAAGGACATTTGGACATTATAAAAATTATGATTGGGGACCTTATAAAGATTTTAAAATTGATGAATAAAATATATTTGATAAATAATAATTAGATCATATTTATGATTCTATATTTATTGATGGTAAATGGTCAATAATAAAAAGAATAATACGTCATAAAACTAAAAAAGATATTTACAGAGTTATTACGAATTAAGGTTTGGTTGATGTTACTGAAGATCATTCTCTGATGGATATAAATTATAATTAAATCAAACCATAATAATGTTAATAAGGAACTCAATTATTGTAAAATTTTCCCATTGAATTTTAATATAATAAATATTATTATGACTAGTAAACATAATATAAATCTGATGACAGTATGTGGTTTTTAGGTTATTTATTTATTAATAGTATAGAAATAGGAAATAATGTGTATGTTCGAATAAACTGGAATAATGTAGATAATGTGAAAAAAATTTTATCTCATTTAGGAATAAAAAATAAAAAAATTAAATGGATATTATAAAATTAAGATATATATAGTTTTATTAGACATTTGTATATAGATAATTATGATAATAATTTTCATAAAAATATTCCATATTTCATTAGAACAGGATCATAACAACAAAAAGAATTATATATATAAGGATGTATTTATGCATAATAAAATAATGATTATTTTATATTATAGACACAATTATAATATTAATAGATGTATTATTTATTATCATCTCTATAATATAATATAAATATTGATATTGATGTTAATAATCCTGAATTAATATATATATATTATCAAAAAGATGTATAATTCAAATACAATTTATATGATAAAAAATAACCTAATGGAATATTATATTATCAAATAAATAAACAATAAAATACAAAAAATAATCTGATAAAAAAAATTGTAAAATTACGTACTATAGAAGACGAATATGTATATGATATAGAGACATATGATGGTATATTTCATGCCGGAATAGGAGAAATTATAGTAAAAAATACTGATTCTGTATTTATTTATGCTAATCCAACACTTCGTAAAAGATAAAAGGAAATTAAATAATAAGATTTTATAGAAAATCAAATAAAGACTGGCAAAATAATTTCCAAATGTATAAAAAAATAATTTATAGGTGTAATGGATCTTTAATACGAAAAAGTATTAAATAATTTTTTCCTGTTTTCTAAAAAACATTATATAAGTTGGCTTCATGAAGACAGTCCTATAGATAGAATTTTATTTTTTAGAGGAATTATTCTTTAACGTAGAGATAATCCTGAAATAACAAAATATATGTTTAAACGTATGTATTAATTTATAGATAATAATATGTATGAAAAAAAATTATAAAAAATGATAGTTGATTATTTTATGGAATTAGTATAAAAAATTATAGATAATAATTTTGAATCTAAATATTTTATAATTTCTAAAACATTAGCCAGAGAATATAAAAATCCTGATGCATAATGTCATTATATTCTTACATAAAGATTAACATAATAATATGGAACATAATTTTTATCAAATGAAAGAATTCCTTATTTAATTACATATGATTAATTTTTATCAAATTATTCTAAAGTTTTACTCGGTTAAGTAGCAGAACATCCAGAATATTACAATGAAAGTTGTTAATAATTAGATTTAATATATTATTTAAAAAATATGATAAAAAAACCTCTTTTTGAGTTTTTAGAGAAGATTTTGAATAATGATAAATATATTTAATTATTAGTATCATTTGATAATATTGTATTATAACTTTAAAAATAAAGATTGAAAGAATTATAAATATTATATCAATAAAAAAAAGAAGATAAAAATATGATCATAAAATTTATAGATTTAATAAAACTTGCTGATGATTGTAAATTTAACGATAATTTAGAACTGTATAAGGAAAAAATTTTAAATAATGACAAATATGATTTTTGCAATGAAGTGATTGAAAAACATTTTAATAAAAAAAATGATTAATTGTATAAATAATAAATTTCTGTTAATGTTTATATGTTGTAATTATAATAAAATAAATATACAAGATAAATAATATAATATCTTATGAAATTAAAAAATATAGAATATAAATAATATATTCAATAATTTGAATTATGGAAAAAATAAAATTATAATGATAATAAACAAAATTATATTGAATAATTACATGATTAATCTCATTATTTAAATAAAGTTTATATGGGAGATAAATAATACATATTAGAAAATATAGCAGAAATATTAAATAGTAAATTTAAAACAGCATTTATTTGGAAAAAAATAACGAAATTATAATTGTTTTTATTATATGTGGCATATAGATATCAAAAAGAAATAGAAGAAATTTCTTTTGATTAATATATTCAATATAATGATCTGTATCAGATTAAAAAATCAGAAGTCATTTAAGATTAAAAATATCTATAAGATGTGATCGAAAATGTAGTATTTGATGACAAGGATATAGGAGAATAATAATAATAATGATTATTTTATAAAATATTTATATAGTCTCTATATAAAAAATTGAAATTTTATCATTTAATTATATATAATCTTTATATAAAATGTCTTAATAGAATATGAAAATTAACTTTTATTTTCCTAATAACACTCCCATATTATTAAAACATAAAAATACTAATTAAATTATGATTAAGTTTATAGATGACATCGTAGACGAATATTAAAAAGAAAATGATTATTATAAAGGATTATCAGATTTTAAAATATATGTTGATAATGAATGGAAAAAAATTGATCATATTGTGAAAAAAAGATTATAATCAAACATTTACAAAATTTAATCAAATAATCAAAACATGAATATTATTACTGATTAAATTGATTAAAATTATATAATAAAAAAATAAAATTAATAATAATTTGATAATAATGAAGATTTATATTTTGAAGATGATGCATGGTTTATGGGTTATTTTTTTATTAATGGAAAATGTAATTCTGCTTAATAATAATGTTACATAGAAACTTCAGAAACTTATTTGAATAAAATAAAAAAAATTTTAAAAAAAATATATAATGTGGATTTAACCATTACTCAAAATTCAAATATTTATAAAATATAGATTAAGAATAGATTAAAGGAAATCATGAATTTTTTTAAAGATTATTTTTATAATTAATATGATGAAAAAATAATACCAAAATTAATATTAAATAGTACATAAAATTTTAGACAATGTTTTATGAATGGATGTTTAGATGCTATATAAAATTCAAATATTAAATATTAAATGTAAATATAATTATAATATTTAGGATATAATATATAATAATAAGATAATATAACAAAAAAATAATAAAATATATTCATAACAGGTTATAACATAATAGTGAATAATGAATAATTTAATAACGGAATTTAAATATAAAATTGAAATTAATTTTATAATATTTATATAATCTTTATATGAAAATGATAAACAATAAAAAATACAAAACAACATTAAAATAATACTAAAGATAAAATATTATTTCTTCTGAAATTATTAATTATTTAGATCAAAATGAAGAAGATTTTGAATTAGATATATATTATGATGATTTTTAAACTCTTGTAGAGATGATAGAAGAAAATAATATGGGATAATTAAATCAAAATATATTAAATTTTATTGTTTATTATGATGTAAAAATCCATAATAAAAATAATCTTTTTAAAAATATAATACAGAATAATTTGAAAGTGCGAAAAGAATATATTTATGATTTTATTATGTCTTGTAATGATAGATAATTAATTTAAAAATATATAGAATAATCAGGATATTATTGTAATTAAGGAGATAATGTCATGATGATAAATAATATAGGATATATTAATACTAATATTATGAAATTTATGTAAAATTTAAAATATATAAAAATTATAAATCAATAAATAAATAAATTTTTCATTCCATATTAACTTCATGATCTTGAGTAAATAATATTAAATAATAATTAACTCAAAATAATAAAAATACCAATATAATTATAAAGAATAGATTATATAGATATTTCTAATAATTTAATATAAAAAATTTAATTATAATAATTAAATAATTTGGAATATTTAGATTTATCACATAATAATTTAAAATAATTTGACATGGATGAAGAATGTTTTCCATCTCTTGAATATTTAAATTTATCATATAATAATTTTATTGAATTTTAATATGCTGGAGGCGATAAAAATATTGAAGAAATAGATTTATCCCATAATCAGTTGAAATATGTTAGTATTAATTATTTAATATCATTAGAAAAATTAAATTTACGGAATAACAATCTACAAGATTGTCATATTGGAGATTTTGTAACAAGTCTAATTTATTTAGATATAAGAGAAAATGACATGGAATAAATAGATTTAGACATAGCCAAAAATATTTAAAAAACTTTGAAAATATAAAATTGAAAATTTTTATAATATATTTATATAATTTTTATATAAGAATAGGATAAATAATAATGAATTAAATTACATTATAATAATATAAGAAATAAAATATTGTTTTTTCTGATATAATTAACGATTTAGAATAGGATGATATAAATTATAAATTTAATATATAAGATGATAATTTCAAATAATTATAATTAATGATGAAAACAAATAATTATTAAAATATAAATCAAGAAATATTAAATTTTATTAATCGATATGATATTAAATTTAATATTAAATCTAATATATTTTATTATATAATAAAATATAATTTAAAAATAAGATGTGATTTTTTATATTAATACATATCATAAATCAATAACTTAAAATAATTAAAAAATGATATTAATAAAATAAATTATTTTCGTAATAATGATAAATATGATAATAGAATTTTAATAATAAATGATGGGAATTATTTAAATAAACTTAAATATAAATTTAATTTATAAATAATAGAAATAAAAAATTAAAGAATTCCAGAATTATACGTACCCAAATAATTAAAATAATTAAAATAAATAATACTTCAATGTAATTAAATGAAAAAAATAAAAATTTCAAAATAATTATAAAAATTAGAATTTATAGATATTTCAAATAATTTAATAGAAGATATTAATTTACATAAATTTTTTTAATTAAAATATTTGGATATTTCATATAATAAATTTAAATATATAATAATACCACATTGTTTATATAATTTAATAGATCTAAAAATAAATGGAAATAATGGTTTTTAATATGTTGATATGAAATATGAATTAAAAAAATTAAATTATACTAGAAAAAAGAAATCTAATAAATGTTGTGGCCAATATCATGATTTTAATTTGAAATTTTTAAATTTAAGTAATTGTAATATTTCATGGATTTCATTTTTAGAAGAAATAATAGATTATTAATATCATATTGAACATGATGGTGGTCTATTTGATGAAGCATTATTATATCATGAACTTAAATAAGTTTATTTAATATCTGAAGGGTCTTATCCTCATATTAGAATATCATACGAGTTAACATTTTTATAATATCTAGACGTATCTCATAACAATTTATAATGTATAACCATAGATGAAAGTTTTTAAAATTTACGATATTTAAATGCTTCATATAATAAAATATAACGTATAGAGACAGATTAAAGTCTAGTTAATCTAAAGGAAATAAATTATTCTCATAATAAATTAAAAAATTATTTATGGGATTGGAGAAAATAACCTAAAAATTTACATAAAATAGATTTATCATATAATAAAATAAAAAATTTCGATTTGATGAATAAAGGATTAGATAAACTTAAATATTTAAATTTATAAGGAAATAATATAAAATATTTTTCAATACCTATGAAATTACTAAATTAATTAGAATTAATAATATGATATAATATTAATAATATTACGATTTTTATATAATATTTATATAATAATAAAAAAAAACTAATTAAAAAATTGGATATTTTATATAATGATTTAATTAAAAGATTATTAAAATTAAAATATTATATAATCAGATATAATAGATGACCTAGAATAAGATGATATATATTTTAAATTAAATATAGATAAAAAAGATTTCAATTTATTATTGAAAGAATAAAAATTAACTACAGAATAATAATTTAATTTTATCATGTAATATGACATAAAGCGTTTTTAAACTTTAGAATAATTATATAATATAAAAGACATTGTAGATAATAATAAATAATTTTAACGTTTGGAATATTAATTATTATAAGAAAATGAAGATGTAGATATTTATGATGATAATTATTATTTTTATAAATATAAAAACATTTTTACGATGAATTGTTATGAAAATATAAAAACAGATAATAAAAAAATAAAATTTTTAAAATATAATTGTGCTCCAAAATATTTATATTCTAATATATTATAACAATTTTAAAATTTATAATATTTACATATCGAACAACAATAATCATTTCTTTCTATCACATAAATTCCTGAACTTATTAATTTAAAAAAAATATTTATATAAATATTAGGAGACAGACCAATATACATATAATTATCTAAAAATATTTAATAATTAAAATAATTTACTATACGCACATTTAATTCTTGTAATCATTTTTAAAAAAATAAAATTATATAAAGTGATGATGTAATATTTTCTTAGAAAGATATTTATAATTTATAATTTTCAGAATATTATGAAATCGATTTATAACATAATAACATAAATAATTTATCTATATAATGTCCAAATAATAAAGGTATTAAGATAGATGATAATTTTTAATAACTATAAAATCTAGAAATAAATCACTGGGGGAGAGATGAAAAATAAGGTATATTTAACACAGAATATCCCAAAATAATTTTATCAAACAAGCTAATAAAATTAAAACATTTAAATTTATAACATAATTTTATAACAGATATTAATATTCCAGAATAATTGATAGGTCTAGAAAAAATAATTTTAAGTCAAAATTAGTTATAATTTATAAAATTACATGATTCTTTTATAAATTTATAGTATTTAGATCTATCATATAATAACTTTTCTTAAATATAATAAATATAATAATTATAAAAACTATATAATTTAAAAACACTTAAATTATTTGAAAATAATTTTAAAGAGAATATATTTATTCCCAAAACATTATTTAATTTATAACATTTGGATATTTCTCATAATAATATAACAGAATTATTTGTTCCTAAAGAATTATATAAATTATAATATTTAGATATTTCTCATAACCATGTAATAAAATTATTTATTTCTAAAACATTATTTAATTTATAATATTTAGATATTTCTCATAATAATATAACAAAATTACATATTTCTAAATAAATAAAATATTTAAAATATTTAGATGTATCATGTAATAAAATTAAAAAAATATATTTGTAAAATAAATTTAAAAATCTTTTAGAATTAAATCTATCACACAATAATTTAAATAAATTAAAAAATATAAAAAAATTAAATAATCTTTAAAAAATAGATGTATCATATAATAATATTGAAAATATTGATTTTATGAATAATTTATAATTTATTAATAATATGAATTTTGAAAATAATAAAATAAAATATGTAAATTTAAATAAAATTATTAATATAAAAAACATAAATTTAGAATAAAATTAAATTAAATATATAAAAATATCAGAAAATATGACATAATTATAATATCTTTATCTTAAAAATAATAATTTATAAAAAATAAATATCACAAAAAATGCATAATAAAAAATATAATATTTAGATGTCTAAAATAATAAAATAATCAATACAGATTTTTATTAGCAATTTTATAATTTAAAATACCTGAATTTATCATATACTAAAATTAAAAATTTACCTATATTTCAAAAAATAAAATAAATATAAGAATTATATCTAAACGATAATAATATTGAATTTATAGATATATAGCAATTATAAGATTTATAATATTTAAATCTATAAAATAATAATTTAAATTAAATAAAATTATCAATAGTTTATAAAAATTTAGTAGAATTAAATTTATCCAATAATAAATTATAAAAAATAAATATTCCACAAGGAAATAATTCTATTTATAGATTTTCAGGTTATAAAGTAAATATTTCTAATAATAAATTAACATAAGTAACATTTTCTTAAAATTGCTAAAAAATTTATTATTTAAATTTATCAAAAAATTAATTACGTAATTTAAATATTTTTTAAAATATATCATGTGTATATTTATCTCATAATTATCTTACATAAATTTCCTTTTAATTATGTGAAAATATAAAAGAAATCAATTTGTAATATAATTTATTAAGTAAAATATTTTTCTTATAAAAGTTATCCGATATTAAAAAATTAAATATAAATAATAATAGATTATAAAAATTTTTTATTAAAAAAGGTAAAGATGTTTCTAATGTTGAGAATAATATTTTAACCGAAACATATTCATTCTTAGATTTAGATCTGTCACATAATTAATTAAAATAATTTGAAATTCATAATGATATAAACATTAATAATTTAAATTTATAAAACAATTAATTATAATAAGATATTAATAATAATAGAATAAATAATATAAATTTATCATTTAATTAAATAAGAGATATAGCAAAAACATAAAATAAAATATATAAACCTTAAAATATATTATAATAATTTGAATGAAAAAAAAAAATGAAAAAAATTTTACAATATCTATATAATCTTTATATAAAAATGATAAATAGTAAAAAATATAAAATAACATTAAAATAATATTTTAATTAAAATATTATTTCTTCTGCTGTAATAAATGACTTAGATTAATATGAAGAAGATTTTTAATTAGACATATATGAAGATGATTTTAATTTACTGCTTTAAAATAATGAGATTACCAATGAATGTTAATTTAATTTTATTATGTAATATGACATAAAATAATTTTAAACATTAAAATAATTATACGAATTGAAAAATACCCTGAAAAATAATAAATAATTTTAACGTTTAGAATTTTAATTATTAAAAGAATGCAACGAAGTTGATTTAATTAATAAATATTGTAAAGATACAAATTATATTAATAAAGATTACGAAAATACCATTATTTTAAATAAAAATGACGAAAATATACATAAATATAAAAATTTAAAAATATATTCAAATGAAAAACATTATAATGATTTTTAACTATCAGACAATAATATGTTAATTTATTTAAAAATATAATAAAACTATAATAATAAAAGATATAAAAAAAATTATTTAAAACCTAATGCTATTATAAAATTAAATAATTTAAATTTTTTATAGCATTTATTCATACAAGAAGATAATATATAATAAATAAATATTGATGATAATTTATAATAAATATAAAAAATAATAATATAATGTGAATAATTAAAAGAAATTCAAATATCAAAAAAATTACAATAATTAACTTCTTTAACAGTATAATATGGATAATTTAAATATATTGAAATCCCTAAATAACTATAAAAATTATAACATTTAGATATAAGTAATAATGAATCGATAAAAAAATTTTTTATACCAGGATTAAAAAATTTATAAAAATTGGTATTATAAAGTAATAAAGCAAAAGAAATATAATTATCAGAATAATTAATTAATCTTAAAAAAATAAATTTTTAATATTCTAGTTTTGAGAAAGTTGTCATTTCTGAATAATTAATATAATTAAAAAAAATAAATATCAATTATAATAAATTATGGAAATTTGATATTCCTGAAACTTTAAAAAATTTAAAAGAACTACATTTAAATGGTAATAACATGGAAGAGATAAATGGTTTATAATATTGTACAAAATTAGAAAGTTTATCTATAGGAGGCAATTAATTTTCTGAATTTGATATTCCCGATACATTAATAAATTTAGAAGAACTATATTTATAAGAAAATTAAATATCTAGGATAATTATACCATATTAACTAAATAAATTAAAAAGATTAATTTTATCTGAAAATGAAATTGAAGAATTTTAGATACCAGAATCTTTAACATAATTAGAAGAATTATCTGTATCAGAAAATTATCTAACTTAATTAGAAATTCCAGAATAATTAACTTAATTATAAGAAATAGATATAATAAATAATAATATTGGCTATTTGACTATACCAAAATAAATAAAAAAAATACGTAATATTTAAATGCGTGGTAATAGAGATATATAATTATATGTAGAATCATATAATTTAGGTATAGATATCTGAAAATTGAAAAAAAATTTATAATAATTATATAATCTTTATATAAAAATGAATCAAGAAATGAATAAAAAAATTACTTTATAATAATTCTAAGGTCAAAATATTATTTCATCTGATATAATAAATGATCTAGTACATGATGATATAAACTTTGAATTAAATATAAATGAAAATGATTTCAATTAATTACTTAAAGATAATAAAATAATAAATTAAAATTAATTTAATTTTATTATGGAATATGACATAAAATAATATTAAACATTAGAATAATTATACGAAATAAAAAATATCCTAAAAGATAATAAATAATTTTAACGTTTAGAATTTTAATTATTAAAAGAATGTAATGAAGTCGCTATTATATAAAAACATAGTAAAAATACAAAATATATTGATGGAAATTATTTATAAACATTTATTATAAAAAAGTATTGCGGAAATTTAGATTAATATATAAATTTAAAAATATTAAATATTAAAGAATCTAATATAAAAAAAATTACAATACCGTCGTAGTTAAATAATTTATTAGATTTATAATTAATTAAAAATAATCTCAAATAAATTAAAATATCTGAAAAATTAATAAATCTATAAAGTATTGATGTTTCATCTAATTAAATAGAAGGGTTCTATATACCGGAGTAATTAATAAATTTATAAAGTATTGATGTTTCATCTAATTAAATAGAAGAATTTGATATACCAAAAGAATTAATAAATTTATAAAGTATTAATGTTTCATCTAATTAAATAGAAGAATTTGATATACCAAAAGAATTAATAAATTTATAAAGTATTGATGTTTCTTCTAATTATTTAAATGATTTTGTTATATCAGAAAAATTAATAAATTTACAAAACATTGATATATCAAGAAACATGATATAGCATTTTGATATTCCTTAATAATTATAAAATATAAAAACATTAAATGCTGAATGTAATAAATTTTCAGAATTGCCATTTTCAGGATATAATATAAGTTTAGAACATATATATTTATCACAAAATAAATATAATTTTATTGAAATTCCTAAAGAATTGATAAATTTAAAAACATTCGAGGCATCTAATAATACATTATATGATTTAATTATTCCTAAATAATTAATAAATTTAAAAAATATTAATGTATCATATAATGAACTTAATGATTTTTCTCCACCAGAATAATTAATAAATTTATAGGATATTGATATATAAAAAAATTACATAGATTATTTAAAACTTCCAAAGAAAATTACTAATTTAAAAAAATTATAAATAGCGAATAATGATTTACCAACTTTATCTATATTTTAAAATTTAAAAAATTAAGAAATCATAAATCTACAAATTTTAGGATTATCAAATATTAAATTATAAAAAATAAATTTACCAAATAATTTAATTAATTTAAAAGAATTATATTTACATGATAATAATTTATAATATATAGATATAATAGGATAATATGATAATCTAAAAAAAATAAATATCTCTAATAATTAATTAAAAAATATAAATATATAATAAAATATTAGTAAGTTAAAATAAATAATATTATCTAATAATAAACTATAAGAAATATTATTGAGTTAATAATTTATATAATTAGAAAAAATTTAATTAGATCATAATGATATATAAAATTTTTTTGTTCCAAAAAATTTATAAAATATAAAATATCTAGATATATCACATAATAAAATAAAATAAATAAAAATTTAATAATTATAAAAATTAGAATATTTAAATTTATGTAATAATGAAATTAAAAATATAGATTTGGGTGAATAATTAATATTATTATAATATTTAAATTTATCAAAAAATAATATTTAAATCATAAAAATATCATAAAATATGATATAATTAAAATATTTAAATTTATCTAGTAATAACATATCAGATTTAATTAATGAAATATAACATAATTTATAATAATTATTTTAGATAACTGAAGATACATAAATGGAAAAAAATATTTAATATATATAAAAATAATTATAATAAAATGAAAAATATAAATAATATATATTTAAAATACCAGAAAATTTATAAAAATTAGAAAATATAAATCTTTCAAATAATAAACTAAAATAATTTCAAATTAATAATTTTTAAAAATTATAATTTTTAGATTTATAAAATAATAAAATAAATAAAATATTTTTGTCAAAATAAATGTCATCCATATAATATTTGAATTTATCACATAATAAATTATAAGAAATAATAATACCTGAAACATATAAATAATTATCACGTCTGCATTTATAAGGTAATGTATTAAATAATATTAATATACCTAGATAGTTACACATCAATGATATTAAATTAAAATGAATATAAATAATTTTATGATAGTAAAAATTGAAAATATTATATATAGTTATATATTATATATATAAAATGAATAAATACATTACTTTGGGATAATATAAGAAATAATAAATTGTTTCTTCTGAGATAATTGATGATTTAATATAAGATGATGAATAATTTGAACTGATATATCAAAAGAAAATTTTTTTATATCAAGTAATATGATATAAAATTAAAATTTTAAATAATTAAATTAAGAAATATTAAATTTTATAAATAAATATAATATAATTTAGGCTATAAATTATAAATTAGTAGATTATATTTATTATAATAAATTAAAAATAAGAGAAAATTTTATATTTGAATGTTTTTTGTTATCTGATATTAAAGATTCTATGTGTTATGTTATGTGTTATAACGAATATTATAATAATAAATAAGAATTATATAAAAATTTAATTGTGGATGATAAAGAATTAATTAAGGATCTGCGATCCATGATAAATTTAAAATTTATTAAATTTAATATGTAAAATTTATAATTTTTTATAATTCCTAAATATTTATATAAATTATAATATATTAATCTTAATTGTAATCTTTTATAAAATATTATAATTCCTAAAACTTTAATTTAATTAAAATATTTAAGAATACGTATAAATAAAATTTAGAATATTATAATCCCTAAAGAATTACAAAATTTGAAATAATTAGATTTATTTACTAATTATCTATAATAATTAATAATTCCATGTTAATTAAAAAAAATAGAATAAATATTATTGGATAATAATGATTTAAAATAATTTTATATTAAACCAAATCTTTTAAATTTAAAAGAATTAGATTTATCGAAAAATAAAATTTAACATATAAATATTCCTAATACTTTAATAAAATTATAATTTTTAAATTTAAGTGATAATTTGTTATAAAATTTAGATATTCCAGAATAATCAACATAATTATAATAATTAAATTTATCTAATAATAAATTATAAAATTTAAATATTTCTGAAAAATTAACATAATTAATTTATTTAAATATATATAATAATTAATTATAAAATTATTAGATACCATAATAATGTAATAATTTAAATATAAAAAAAAATTGAAATAAAAAATATAATATATCTATATAATCTTTATATAAAAAATGAATAAAAAAATTACTTTATAATAATTCTAAAGTCAAAATATTATTTAATCTGATATAATAGATGATCTGGAATAAGACGATATAAATTTTGAATTAAATATAAATTAAAATGATTTTAATTTATTGCTTAAAGATAATAAAATTACCAATGAAAATTAATTTAATTTTGTTATAGAATATGACATTAAGTGTTTTTAAACTTTAGAATAATTATATGAAATAAGAAATATTTTGAAGGATAATAAATAATTTTAACGATTAGAATTTTAATTATTAAAAGAATGTAATGAAGTGGTTATTATATAAAAATATTGTTAAAATACAAAATTTTAAAATGGAGAATATTTTAATACTTTTATTCTATCCCATGATAGAAAAAATATAGATTAATATCAAAATGTAAAAATAATGAATTTATAACATAATAATATAGATAATATAATTATATCTAAAAAATTAATAAATTTATAATATTTAAACTTATCATATAATAATATAGATAATATTATCATTCCTAAAGAATTGTCAGGATTACAAAATATAGATATAAGTATTAATTATTTAGAATAAATTATATTACCATAGGAATTGTTAAATTTGTAAATTTTAAAATTGAGAGGTAATTATTTAAAATAAGTTGATATACCTGAATAATTAATAAATTTATAATAAATAGATATAACTGATAATAGTTTAGAATAAATTATAATACCTAAAGAATTAGTAAAATTATAATAATTAAAATTGGTTGGAAATTAATTGACTTGGATTACTATTCGCAGTGAATTAATAAATTTATAATATTTGTATTTAGCGGAAAATAATCTTTAATAAATATTTATACCAGAATAATTAATAAATTTATAAATTTTAGATTTAGAATATAATAATTTGACATAAATTAATATACCGGAATAATTAATAAATTTATAAACTTTGGATTTAGGATATAATAATTTAATATAAATTAATATACCCTAATAATTAATAAATATATAACGTTTATGTTTTGATAATAATAAAATATAATAAATAAATATAAATAATTAATAATTATCAGGATTATCAATATGTCATAATAAAATAAAACAAATTGATATTTCTAGATTAATAAACCTATAGAAATTAACTTTAGAACATCTTGGTTTATAATAAATTATTATAAATAAGGAAATGATAAATTTATAAAGAATAAATTTAAGTCATAATAATTTAGAATAAATTATAATACCAGAAGAATTAGTAAATTTATTAAGTATAGATTTATGTATTAATAAATTAAAATAATTCAAAATATCAAATAAATTATTAAATTTAAATTATTTAAATCTTGGAGGGAATTAATTAAGTGAATTATTTGTTCCTAAAGAATTAATAAATTTATAACATTTATATGTATAAGATAATAATATAACACATATAAATCTACCTAAAGAATTAATAAAATTATAAAATTTAATTATATGGAACAATAAAATAAAATAATTTAATATATAAAAAGAATTATAAAATCTATAAATGATAGATATTTCTGGAAATAAATTAAATAAAATTATAATACCCAGAGAGATGGCAAAATTAAAATATATAAAATTATATAATAATATTCTACTATATGATATTTGTATATTTTAAGATTAAATATGCATAAGTGAATAAAATTCTATTCCAAATGAAAATGTAAAAAAAATTCATATATGGGATCATCATAAAACAAATAATAACCGTATTCTTGAATCTAATTTGAAAATATTATTCAGTGTAGATATAGAAGAAGAAGATTGAAAAAAAATTATTAATATATTTATATAGTTTCTATATATAATAAAATAAGTAAAATAAATGGATTAAAAAATTACATTAAAAACATTTTAGAATTAAAATATTATTTAGTCTGATATAATAGATGATCTATTATAAGATGATATTAATTTTGAATTAAATATAAATGAAGATGATTTTAATTAATTACTTAAAGATGATAGAATAACAAATTAAAATTAATTTAATTTTATTATGGAATATGATATAAAATAATATTAAATATTAGAATAATTATATGAAATAAAAGATATTCTAGAAGATAATAAATAATTCCATGAGTTAGAAATTTAATTACTAAAAGAGTGTGACAGAGTCGATATTGTATAAAAATATTGTTAATTTACAAAATATTCTGTAGGATATATTCCCAATATTACTTTTATGTTAGATAAAAAAAAATATAATTTAAAATAATATTAAAATTTAAAAATTTTATATTTGGATAATGCAGGATTAGAATAAATAGAATTATATGGTTTAATAAATTTATTAAAATTAGATTTGGATAGAAATGAATTTTAATAAATTATTATACCAAAAGAATTAATAAAATTATAATATTTAAGTTTATATGATAATTAATTAATATAGATAAATCTACCAGAAGAATTAATTAATTTATAAGATTTATATCTTAATTACAATAAGCTGGAACAAATTATTATATCAAAAAAATTAATAAATTTATAATATATAGATTTAGCTAATAATAAATTAAAAAAAATTCATATAGAAGAATAATTAATTAATTTATAAGAATTATATTTATGTAGTAATTATTTAAAATAAATTATTATACCTAACACATTAATGAATTTATAAAATTTAAATTGTAGTTAAAATTGTCTGTAATAAATTATTATACCTGAATAATTAATAAATTTATAAATTTTAGATTTAAGCAGCAATTAAATAAAAAAATTTGATGTACCTAAAAAATTAATTAATCTGAAAGAATTATGTTTGGGTAATAATAATTTAAAATAAATTATTATACCTAACACATTAAAAAATTTATAAAATTTAAATTGTAGTTAAAATTGTCTGTAATAAATTATTATACCTGAATAATTAATAAATTTATAAATTTTAGATTTAAGCAGCAATTAAATAAAAAAATTTGATGTACCTAAAAAATTAATTAATCTGAAAGAATTATGTTTGGGTAATAATAATTTAAAATAAATTATTATACCTAACACATTAAAAAATTTATAAAAATTAGATTGTAATACAAATTTTTTGAAATAAATTATTATACCTAAGAAATTAATAAATTTATAAATTTTAGTTATGGAATATAATAAAATAGAATAAATAAAAATACCAAAAGAATTAATAAATTTATAGAAAATATTTTTAAATAATAATAATTTAGTACAAATAAAAATACTAAAATAATTAATAAATTTATAGGAAATATATTTAAATAATAATAAATTAATATAATTAGAACTACCAAAATAATTAATAAATTTATAACTTTTAAAATTATATAATAATTGTCTGGAACAAATTAATATACCAAAGGAATTAATCAATTTGTAATATTTATATTTAGGCTCTAATAATTTAAAAAAATTTTCACTAAAACCTTAATTGGTAAATTTGTAAAATATTTATTTAGGAGATAATAATTTGAGTTATTTTATTATTCCTAAATAATTGATAAATATAAAATCTGTGAATTTATGTGGTAATAAAATAAAAAAAATTATAATTCATAATAAATAATAAAAATCTTGGAAAATAAATTTAAGTTGTAATTATTTAAATGATATTATTTTGCGTTAAGATTCAATATATATATGTAAAAAAGATTTAATAAAATACAATAATGATTAAAAAATTGATTTAATATGGCACAACGGTGGCGAATATATTTCAAATTTTAATTTATAATTATCATTTTCATACAGTAATGAAAATTAAAAGTGATATAAATATGTTTCAAATAAATAGTCTTTGTATAAAATGTATAAAATAAATCAAAAATTTAAAAATAATAATGAAATTGATTTTTTTGAATTATTAGATAAATAAGAATCAATTTAAGATAATTTAAAAATAGAAAATTAAGAATAATTATAATAATTTGCTCAAGACGTATAAAAATATATTCATAAAAATTCATATAATTAATCTTATGAAAATTTATTTTTTTATTCAAAGAAATTTTTATCATTTTGTTATTTTTATTATCATGTAATAAATGATACATAAGAATAATTTGAAATATAAAATGTCCTAAATACTTTAAAGATAGATAAAATAATATTTATTCAACCAAAAGATCTCTAAAAGCCATAATATGATATAGGAATAATTTATGATATTCTAAATTAAAATTTTAATTTATTCAATTATGATGGATTTTTTAAATCTATAGTAGATAATTTTATTATCAAGGTAAAATTATATTTTAATGTAAATACAAAAATATAAAAAAATATAAGAAAATATCTTAATGATATAATATAATATCTAAGATAAAAAGGACAGTATGAATATGATTATGCTAGAATATTACATTTAATAATTTTTTTTAATGAACAATAATTATTAAAAAATGAAGACGTGAAGCGATTTATATTATAAATAAAAAATGAAATTTGGGGTTGTGGATATTATAATATAAATAGAAAAATATTTATACCATTTTTATGGATAATGATAAATATTATATTATAAAAATAGGCATAATTATATGCTATATAAATAATAAATAAAATAAATAGAAAAAATAAATTTTAATATAAAATTTAATTAAAAAAATAATAAATAATGTTTAGAAATCCAATAATTAAGGCTATATTACCAAAATAATTATATTCATTTTCAATACCAATTATAAATAAAATAGATAAATCTATTAAATTTCGTTATGAAATCATATTAGAAATATTAGAATTTCTTTAATTAAAAAATTATGACGAAGATAATATAGGTGATTTTTATGACATTAGATATAGATAAAAATGAAATAAAACATTATTTACGTAATATCTAATATATAATATGGATAGTAAAATTACATTAAAATAATATTAAAATTAAAATATTATTAAATCCGATATAATAGACGATTTTATATAAGATGATACAAATTTTGAATTAAATATAAATGAAAAAGATTTTTAATTATTGCAAAATGATGAATTTATCAACGAAAACTAATTTAATTTTATAATGGAATATGACGTGAAACATTTTTAAACATTAAATTAATTATGTAAAATTAAAAATATTCTAATGGATAATAAATAATTTTAAAGATTAGAAAAATAATTGCTAAAAGAATGTGATGATATTATTTTGATTGAATCTTATTACAAGAATGTAAAATATATTGATGAAAGTTATGAAAATACTATAATATTAAATTAATATAAATATAGTTTTCATAAATACTTAAATTTACAAATACTAAATTTATCTAGTATGAAAAAAATTTTATATAATAATTATTAAACAGAATTAATAGTACCAGATGGATTGATAAATTTATAATATTTGAATTTAAATAATAATTCCTTATAGTAATAAATTATTATACCTGAATAATTAGTAAATTTATATTTTTTAGACATAAGTTATAATTAATAAGATGAAACATATATTCCTGAAGAATTAATAAATTTACGAATAATATATGCTAATAATAATAGATTTGATAATTTTAAAAGTTTTGAAAATTTACCAGGTTTATAATTTTTAAATCTGGCTAGGAACAGTATTAAACACGCGTATATGCCTGAAAGTTTTGTAAATTTATTATTTTTGAATATTGCATGTAATTATTGTGAAGAGATTGCTGATTTAGTAAATTTAAAAAATATATAAGATTTGGATTTGAGTGGTAATGATGTTTATAGTATATATATACCAGAAAATTTAATGTATTTGAAAACTTTAGATTTGTCTGATTCTTTTAATTTAGATAAAATTACTATACCTGATGAATTAAAAAATTTATAATAATTAGAATTATATGCTAGTGATGATTTAAAATAAGTTAATATATCTAAAAAAATTTTAGATTAAACAAAATTTGATATGAATAAAATGATGACTGTTTAATAAAAATGAAAAAAACATATCAATATCCATACAATCTTTATATAAACATAAACATAAATTATTATATAAAATATAATAAAATGTACAAAGTAAATTAAAAATTCAAAGACAATAATAAAATTTTATTTCGTGAATTATTATATTAAGATTATGATGAATAAAATTAATTTGAAGATAATATAACAATAGAAAATTAAGAATAATTATAATAATTTGTAAAAGATGGTCTTTAATATATTTATAAAGAAGCTTGGGAATATCGTACGGATGATTTATATCTTAATCATATATAAAAATTTTTATCAATTTGTTATATTTATTATCACGTTGTAAACGATACATAAAAATAATTTGAAATATAGCACGTAGTGAATACTTTGGAACTATAGAAAATACCATATATACATATAAAATATGAATAACGATTATGGCACGATTAGTCGATAATATAAGATATATTAGATAAAAATTCCAAATTATTTGATTGTGATAAATATTTTAAATCTATCATAGATAATTTTATGATAAAAATAAATTTATATTTCAATATAAATAAAAAAATATAAATATGTATAAAAAACTATTTTATTGAAATAATATCATATTTAAGACAGGAATAACGCTATAGTAGAAATAGTAAAATATTACATTTAATAATTTTTTTTAATGAACAGTCATTATTAAAGAATAAAAATATAAAATAGTTTGTGTCATAATTAAAAAGATATATAAATAATTATAAAAATTATATTGACGTATAATTATTTATGCCATTTATAGATACGATGATGAAAATTATATTATAAAGACAATTTTATTTACACTCCGTGTCAATAATAAATAAAATAAATAAAAATAATAAATTTCGTTATGATATTGTATTTGAATCATTAGAATTTCTTTAATTGAAAAATTAGTATAACAAAGATGGGGAAGATTTTTATGATGTTAGATTTTAATGATTTATTATTCTTTATGAAAAATTGAAATAAAATTTTTAATACTTATATAGTTTCTATATAAAAAATGGAGTAATTTATAAATTTATATTGTTATGATACTAAACAATTTTATAATTTCAGTGAATTTATAAAATTATAATAATAAAATAATACATTAGAATTTATAACTATGGAAGATTTTTGCAAAAAATACGAAGCCATAAACATGTACCCAGAATATAATATATTGTATTAAAAATTAAAAAATATTCAAAATAATATCAACTAATTAACATAATAGCATATAGATGTAGATTTGATTAATTAATTTTTAAAAATAAATATTAATCCTATTTAACAATAATGTTAATGTTAATGTCAATAGAAATATAAATTATATTAAAATAAATCTTATGTTTTATAATTGATAAAAGATAGTAGATTAACAGGATAAGATTTTGATATGTTTCATAATTAATACTATGTAAATAGAAATATAGAATATTTTTTTAAAGATGAAATAAATAAAATTAAAAAAAATATTTCAATATAAAATTTAAAATTATTGATACATATATACAAAGAATATTTAAGTAAAGATAAAGTATTTATTTCAATGAATAGTGACAATAAATATTTTTATCATTATTATAAATATATGCCCAAACATAGCTTTGAAGGTAAAACAAATCTTTTAAATTATCAGTATAATATTTTTTAATTTTTTGCAATATATCTATCTTTCAATATAAATTAAAGATTTAATATAAAAACAATACAAGTAAATAAATAAAAATTTTTTGTCTCTTATCAAAAAACTTATGATATTGATATATTATTAAAAAAGTTTTTTGAATTATAGACAAATAATTTTAAAAATATTTTACGCAATGACGTTAATAAATATACTAATTTAGATTTATATATATATTCTTTGAAAAATAAAATTATAAATGAATTCTATTATTCTAATGTTTACATTACTGATGAATTATAAAAACATGGTTTATAATATGATACATGTGAAAAAAATGATAATGAATATTTATTGGTAAAAAATATATAATGAATAAATTGAAATAAAATTTTTAATACTTATATAGTTTCTATATAAAAAATGGAGTAATTTATAAATTTATATTGTTATGATACTAAACAATTTTATAATTTCAGTGAATTTATAAAATTATAATAATAAAATAATACATTAGAATTTATAACTATGGAAGACTTTTGTAAAAAATATGATTTAATAAAATTTTAGTAAAAATATAATATATTATATTAAAAATTAAAAAATATTCAAAATAATATCAACCAGTTGACATAATAGCATATAGATGTAGATTTGATTAATCAATTTTTTAAAATAAATATAGATGAAATATAATAATAAAAATAATATTAATAAGAAATATAGTAATTAATATAATAAGAAATGTAATAAGAAATATAATAATATTAATAAGAAATATAATAATAAAAATAATAAATACAGTAAATATAACAATAATAAAAATAGTATTAATAAGAAATATAATAATAAAAATAATAAATACAGTAAATATAACAATAATAAAAATAGTATTAATAAAAAATATAATAAATGTAGTAATAATAAAAATAATAAATACAGTAAATATAATAATAAATGTAGTAATAATAAAAATAATATTAATAAGAAATATAATGCAAAAATAAATCCTATATTTTATAATTAATAAAAGATAGTAAAATATCAGAATAAGATTTTGATATATTTCATGATTTATATTATATAAATAAAGATATCTAATATTTTTATGAAGATGAAATAAAAAAAATATAAAAAAATTTAACTATATAAAATATAAAATTAATGATTCATATATTTGAAAAATATTTAAGTAAAGATGAAATATTTATAGAAATGAATAATAATGATAAATATCTTGATCATTGTTAATAATATTATTTTAGTGATTAATAAAAATAATCTGTATTTTTATCGAGTTATGATATTTTCTTATTTTTTAAAAAATATTTATGCCTGAATATAATTCAAAAATATAATATAAAAAAAATACAATTTTAGACAGAAGAATAAGGTGTTCCTTTTGAGAAAACTTATAATATTAACATAATATTAAAAAAATTTTTTTATTTATCAACGATCCGGAAAAATTAAACAAATAATATTTATTATAATTCTTATAATAATAAATATAGTAATTAGGGTAAACTTTTTGCGAATATAGATATATTTTTATATTCATTAAATAATAAAATTATAGATGAATTTTACCACGGAAATACTTACCTATAAAAATTTTTAAAATAATAAGGATATGATGTATATTTAGTATAAAATAATACAAATTTAATGATAAAAAATACATAATGAAACATAATTTATCTTAAAAAATTGAAAAAAAATTTTTAATACTTATATAATTTCTATATAAAAATGGAGTAATTTATAGATTTATATTGTTATGACACTAAATAATTTTACAGTTTTGATAAGTTTATAGGATTATAATAATAAAATAAATAGTTAGAATTTATAACTATGAAAAATTTTTGTAAAAAATATGAATTAATAAATACATTATAAAAATATGATATATTATATTAAAAATTAAAAAATATAAAAAGAAATATTAATTAATTGACATAATAACATATAGATACAAATTTGATTAATTAATTTTTTGAAATTAATATAGATATCGTTTAGCGAATATAATCTAATAATTAAATATTATTTTAAAATAAATCTTATGTTTTATAATTAATAAAAGATGATAAATTATCAGAATAAGATTTTGATACATTTCATGATTTATATTATATAGATAAAGATATATAATATTTTTATGAAGATGAGATTAAAAAAATAAAAAAAAATATATCAGTGTAAAATTTAAAATTATTAATTCATATATATGAAAAATATTTAAGTAAAAATTTATTATTCATGGAAATGAATTATGGTAATGAATATAAACTTGAAGATATTCATAATAAAAAAGAATATATTGATACATGCTATAGCAATATTTTTTATTTTTTTATATTATATTTGCATTATAATATTGGCAGAAAAGGTCATAATGTAAAAACGTTATATATAAGTAAATATGGACTTAAAATTGATTATTAAAAATCTTATAACATTGATATAATATTAAAAAAATTTTTTTAAATATACACAAATAATTTTAAAAATATACCAAATAACAATGATAATAAATATATTAAATTAGATTTATTTATATATTCTTTAAAAAATAAAATTATAGATGAATTCTATTATTCTAATATTTATTTGATTGATAAGTTATAAAATTATAATTTGAATTGTGATATATATTAAGAAGAAAATAATGAATATTTGTTGATAGAAAATAAAAATGAATGAAAAATATTATACATGTATTTTATTATTATGATATATTTTATATATCAAGGAATTGTTAGTTTACTTGCAGAGAATACATCTTATGTTTATACAGTTTCTGTCTAATAGTGAATTTAAAATAATAATTATTCATAATCTAAATATGATTTAGTTACATTAGAAACAAATATATAATCTGTAATTGTTGATTCTGTAGTAACTCCTGTATTATCTTTTTTAAGATATACTGTAATACTTCCATCTAGATTAAAATCTATCACATAATAAAATTATTTAGTTTATGTACTTATTTATTTTGGTTAATTAGTAAAACCATGCCATCTTGCATAATTTCCTCCTGTTATTCTTTCAGTTCCTAATTATTTATTACGTACAACAAATTCCCAATCAAAATCTGTAAGAAGTGAACTATCGGAATAATCTGAATCTTAAGCAAGTATTCCAAATGAAATATAATTAAATGTAGTAGTAGTTAATGCAAAATGCATACGTTATCCTTTTTGTAATTCGTTTCTATATGTTGTTAAAGAATTTTCATTAACAGCTGTTGTACTATTAAATACTCCTGCTAATCTGGTGTTTAATGCTATATTAGATCCTGAAATTTCTGGAAATTAAAGTTAATAGTATTTTATAGTTGGTAAATCTTATGTACTTCCTTTAGTTTAACTTGTATAAAATATAGCTAAATTAAATTCATCTAGATCAGAATAATATCTGGAAGTAGTCAAAACTCCCAATTCATTATTACCTATAGCTCTATAATAATTACCTGTTTATGCTGTCTCTGATAGATGTATAGTAATTAAATTATTTTCATCATAATCCAATGTTACATACCATATTTCATTACCGACGGTCGTAGTTTGAGTAGTAAATGAATTCATTCCTATCGAATTAACATAATTTATCTATCTTTATACTGTAGGTACTTCCGCAATATCTAATTTCCAATCCCATTAATTACTTGCATTATTAAATGAATTATAATTTAAACCATCTACTAATTTACCAATTTATATGAAAGAACATTTGGCAAATTCTAATGTAAATGTTATTCTTGTACCTGGTTTTAATTTTTTATTATAATGTACTAAAGCTCCAGATGGTACATTCAACGGATCAGTAATTTCAATAGCATTACTTTTTAAATTTTAGAAATCTTATATTAAATTATCATTTATGGGAATATCGACGATTGTTATTGCAGGACTGAATTATTAAACTGTTCCAGCAAAATCTTTAAAGAAAAATGATAATTATATTTCTGTAGTAGCTGCGTAATTAGCTAAAGTATTATTTGTTCCTCCATAATTAAATGTAGGTTCTAATACTGTTAAATCATTAGCATTTGGAGTAAGGTATACAGTAAATTTATCTTCATTAAAATCTATTATATAATACCATACTTCACTTGTAGTAGTCTATGATAATGCTGGTGGAGAATTAAATCCAACCCAGGTAGAACTATCTGTTGTCCTTTCATTACTAGCTGTTTCTGTATTTTTAACAGCAAAATCCCAATCTGTATCAATAGGATCAGCTGCACCTGTATAACTTCCTTTTAATTTACCAAAAGTAACAAAATTACATTAAGAAAATTATAATGCAAAATAAGCTCTTTTATATTTTTTAAATTTAATTTTATGAGTAAGAACAGTAGTATCTGTTACTTAATTATCATTAATTATTCCTTCTACAAGAGAGAAATCATTTATTTAACTTGTTGGCTTATCTATTAAATATATTGTAGGATTTACGAAATCATCCAATCCTGATTTAAATGAAATTTATAAATATTCTTAATTAATTGCATTAGTTGCTTTAAATATACCATACACAGAAGAAGGAATTTAATCAGAAGCAACATTAGTATGATTATCTCCAATATATATGTTCATTGTTAAATCTGCGTTCCAATCAATAGTAATATAATAAAGAACATCTTATTCCAATGTAATACTTTTATCTATATTAAGATTACCATTCATTCTCCAAAGCCAATTACTATCTTATAATGCATTTAATGGATAAAATATAGATTCTATAACACCAAATTAAGTGCTATTTAATTTAGCTGAAAAATATAATCTTTTTCCTGGAATCATAACTAAATCAGAAGAAAATAATGCGTTATTACTTATCAAATCAGGAGATGTAAAAGTTCCTTTTAATTATACTATATTACTTAATTAATCACCAGTGACTTGACTTGATATATCAGAAAGTCCATGAATATAAGCATCAGCTGTTGCAGCAACTAATGTAGCGTTTAATTAAGGTGAAGCTGTTCCATTTTAATTTTTAACGACAGTTGTTCCTGATTCTCCTACTCCATCTCCAAATGCATAAATATATGCTCTATTAGTGAAAGGATAATTTTTTCTATTTAAAAATGGTCTAATGGCTAAATTTATAAGATCATAATTAAATAATTAAATATCCACAGCATTTAACATAGTCATATCCATATCAGCAAATTCTGTTGAACCATTTGTCGATCCTACGTAAAAATCAGAAGCAAGCATATCACCAGTAGAACTTGTACCATTAATTACCCAAACAGGATTTAATTTTGTTAATTTTTATGTAGATAAATTTAAGAAATTTACCTCAAAATCACTTTCTACTGCAGCCACTTAGGAACCAGTATATGATACAGTAATACAATAATATATATCTGTTTATAACTTGAAATTTTTAACTCTATCAAATTTAATATTATTTGTACTATAACCTCCATGTAAAAATTTTAATTCTCCTTACGCATCAGACCATAATTATATTATATGAGATCCATGATGCTGGGCCCATATCGTTTATTACTTTTTAGCATAAAGTTTAAATGTTGCAGCAATAGACCAAGGAGAAGATTATGCTGTATCTCTTTATAATACGTTTGATGCAAATGTATTATCAGCTATTTTTGCATATCCAGAACTTCCATTAAACACAAAAGCTTTTGACACATTTTATTCAGTTTCTGTTATTATTGATTTATCGGAATAAACAAAATCAGGAATTTCAACGTCGTTAACAGAGGTAGGAGCTGTAGCCATGTATAAATCTATTCCTGTAGCATAAGTAGCTGATGTTTAACATATTTTTACTTTACCTATATATACTTCTACAAAATTAAAACTATTTATTTATATGTTTATGTCATCATCTAATGTATAAGTATTTAAAGCTGAAAGAACAGTATTATTTTCTTGTACAATAGTGAGATCATTTTTAAAATATATCATAAATTCCCAAGAAGATGTATTTGTTAGATTATTTGTTATATTTGGGAATAAAGCTATTTATGCGGCTTTAAGTAATCCTATCATCATTTCTTTTTCTGGTCTAAATGAAAATTATTTATTTAATTCTAGTTTTTAGTTTAATTAAGCTACGTTAGTTTTAGTTTTATCTAATTTTTATCCTTTATATGTTCCTTATTATAATGTTAATTATGCATTTGTTGTTCCTGACTATAAAGCAGAAATATCATTTTATATGTTAGTTATATCTGTGGTATGGGTTCCTATAGTAGTAGTATTTGTAGCTATATTATTTGTATTAGTAGTAATTTAATTAACATTGCCTAATATATCTACATCATTGGATGTTATTGCTGATAAATTACTAGCTATATCTACTATATTAGTTTATACTGAATTATTTAACGCTATTAAATTAATACTATTAGTAAATAAATTATTTAAATCTGTTGCTGCTGTAGCTACATTCGCATTAGCTAATACTGTATTTAAATATATTTTAGTAACATCTAAAGCATCATAGAATATTTTTTTAGAATTTTTTTATTATATTGTAATTTTACTATTGACTACTACTGCTTATATTGTATTTATTGAAAAATTATCTATTACGTTAGCTCCTTCTTTTACTATAATAAAACATCCTGTCGCGTCTAATGAAAAATCAATATTTTATTTCACTTCTAATTAGTTAGAGAATGGTTTTTAAAAATAATTTCCTGGACCAGTAAAATCTATATCTTATACAGCTGTCTACTTGATAAGTAGATCATTAATGAATAATTATATTTTATCTAAATTCATACCTGATTTAATAGCATTATCTTACTACGTAAATATAGATTACGATATAGTTATTATAGATTTTGTTCTATCCGTTAAACTATCTAATGTTGTATCTAAATGAATTCCTGTTGAATAAGCTAATGCTCCATTATTACTCCTTAAAATATTATTATTTTAGAAATATAATATAAATAATGCGTTTGCATGTAATGTACTTCCATTAACAAACACTTATCCTTTACTATTTCCTGATTAATTATGACTATTTTTGGAATATATATTATTGTTATTGAATTAATTAGAAGTTACTTTTAAATTAGAAACCGAATCCAAAAATAATGCAGAATTCCAATTATCATTAAATTAATTATTGGTAATTTAATTATCTACTCCTAATGACACATTTATTGCATTATTTCCATTAAAATTAAAATTGTTATTATCAACTAGAATATTTTAACATGAACTGAGTAAAAGTCCTTTTCCTGCGTTATAAAGTATTCTGCAACCTGATAATACAGAAGTCTCTTTTGAATTACCACATGATACTAAATTAATAGCTCCTTAATTATTATTTTCTAAAATATTATCTTTTAGACTTAATTTTGCAACATTGCTTATATTTAATACATATTTATTAAGTGCTGGAGAAAGATTATTAGTATATAGATCAATTATGTTCTGGTCAGTATAATCTTATTTAGATAAATCAATTTATTATATTTAATGAACATTATTTCTAAATTCACATCCCGAAAATTTAACATATGATGCTGAGGTAATTTTTATGGTATCATTACCAGAATATTAAAATATTAAATTTTTAAAAACATATTATCCGGTATTAAATAATGTCGACTGCTATAGTATAGTTCCATTCAATAAATCAGAAGCATTATATTTTAATGTGATTTTATTATTGAATGATTATAGTGATAAATTTTTATTATTAGGAAGTGTTATCGCTTATTTCACAACATAATCTCTTTTTATTATAATTTTTTAATTAGTTTTGGCATTATTAAAAGCTTATTATAAATCAGTAAAAGGAGTTAATAATGCACCATTTTGTTATTATAGAGTAGAACTCTGATCTACATATACATTCTATAGATCATCTATACTAGATTCTATAACATTTACTTTTGTACTCTAATCTTTTACCACAGCATTCAAATCATATATAATTGGATTCATATATATAAAGAAATAAAAATAAATAATATAATTGTATAATAAAAATTAAACAGATAATAAAATATAATTAATACAAATTATGAAAAATAATTATTGTAATTATTATATTTATATATGAAATTATAATAATTAATATCATTGGTTATTTTTATAGGTATTTCATTTGGAATATTTGGTTATTTTATATATTTTATATGGTTAGCTGTAAAATATTTTCGTCCTTAACCTACATTTACCTATAAAATACCAGTATAATAAAATTTAGGGGGAATAAATCCTCCTGGATGGAATCCCTTATAAATATAAAACTATAGCATGGATCCTTAATAACGTGAAAAAATATTTAGAAAAGAAAATAAAAAAGGATAAGTAGGATAATACACACCCATACCACCAAAAATAATTATTAATGATAAAATTGTTACAGTGAAATATTATAAAGAAAAATTTTATAATTTAAAATATTAATTTCTTAATACTCAGATGGAACAGAAGTAAAACGATGATAATCTTATTCCCGAAGAAAATACATAGATCTCTAAAGAAGAATTTAATGAAATAATGCAAGGCAACATAAACGATATAAATATATATTAATTTAATTTTATATTTGAATTTGATATCATACCCCATAGCACTTCAGAAGATCTTATTTATAAAAATTATGACAAATTTAATCAATATCAAACATATATATTGAGATATTTTAAATTATTAAATAATATATAAGATGAATTTTAATATTTAAAGAAAATAGAAAAAACAAAATTTTATAATAATATGGACATATAATTAAATCATGCATTAAATTTACCATTTTATGATTATAAATTTATATCCGACAATAATATCTTGAGATTATTATATATAGATGTTTCAAACAATATAATAGAAGAGATAAAAATACCAGATCTAAGTTTTTTAAAATTTCTTATGATAATAACTAGTCCTAATTAATAAAGCACAAATCATACAAAATTATAAATATCAAAAGATCTTTCAGAGATATAAAACATAAGAATACATAATAATTATCTAATTTCATAAAATTATAAATTTGAATTACATGATTATCCAAAATTAAAATATGTATAATTACATAATGTAGTTACAAATTATTATGATGATAATATCGATTTAACAAATATGAATAAAAATATAAAATTAGATATTACGGGATATGGGAAATATATGCATGAATATTTAGATAATGACACTAATTTATTATAAAAAATAGAAAAAATAGAAAATTTATCGATATATGATACCCGTATTAGATAATCTATATTTCTGAATAATATGTAAAATTTATAAGAATTAAATTTTAATAAAATTTCTTTTATATCATTATAAATACCATAAAATTTAATAAATATTAAAATATTAAAAATTTAGAAATGTGATTTTTCAACAGAAACTGATATAGTAATACCTGACAGTTTATAGTTATTATAATATCTTAAAATTAAATATAATAAAAAAATATAATAAATAAAATTAGGTTATTACCCATAATTAGTATAAATATTTATTATGAACAATTCTAATGACAATTAGGTTCCAGAATTTGATAGTGATATTACAAAAGGAAAATTATATCCAGAATTGAAAGAAATATTTTTGGATAATATTGTATTAAAAGAATATGATGTTTCTCTTTCCCATAATTTAAATATATTAAATCTAGATAATATATATTTTAATAAAATAAAAAAAGATTATGATAATAATAATGTATTATATGAGCCTAAAATTTCATTACATGAAAATCTTTCAAATATATAATAAATAATATTACATAATTACTTTATATAAAATATATAATTATATGAAACGTATACAAATCTTTAAAATCTTACTATATAATATTCCAAAATAAAAAAAATTAAATTATTTAAAGAAATGACGAATTTAAAAAATTTAGATTTATCTAATAACGAATTAGAAAGTATTACTTTATCTAAAGAAATGATAAATTTGGAAAATTTAGATTTATCTGGCAATAATTTAGAAAGTATTACTTTATTTAAAGAAATGACAAATTTAAAAAATTTAGATTTATATGGTAATGAATTAGAAAATATTACTTTATTTAAAGAAATGATAAATTTGAAGGATTTAGATTTATATAATAATAATTTAAAAAGTATTACTTTATTTAAAGAAATGATAAGTTTGGAGAATTTAGTTTTATCTGGTAATAATTTAGAAAGTATTATCATAATAGGATATGAAAATGATTAATCTATTCTATAAAAATAAAATGATATAATATCTATAACCTAATAGAAAAATTTTTTTAATTAAAATTTACCAAATATAAAACAATTAAAATTAAGCGCCATGAGCTGAAAAAATTGAAAAAATATAAAATTATATAATTAATAAAATATAAATATGAATATTTTAACACTATAATAATATAATAATTAAAATATTATATAATCAGATATAATAGATGACTTAGAATAAGATGATGCTGATTTTGAATTAGATATATATGTATATGATTTTAATACATTAATTAATATGATATAATAAAATAATTATGATTAAATTAATCAAAATATTTTAAATTTTATAATATAATACGACATTAAATAATTATAAAATTTTTAAATATTATAATATTCAGAATAAAATAATTTATAATTTAGGTAAGAATTTAAATTCTAATGTTTATTATCTTCTCTTATAAAAGATACATTAAAATATATAGAAAAAGATAAAAATTACTATAATTATAATGAAAAAACAACAAATATACTTGTTATAGATGATATTTAGTATATATAAAAAATGATGATATAAAATAATATTGTTCCATAAAATATATGTTAATAAAAATAATAATTATTAATATAAAATATTATTGAACAATAAAAATTAAATTTATCTTTTAACGATTTAGAAGATATAATTATAACAAAATAAACATTATAAAAAATATTTTGGAAAGAATTTCATAATACAATAAATCAATTAATAATTCCAGATTATTTAAATTCTTTATAATATTTAAATTTGTAAATGAATAAAATAGAAAAGATATCAATATCTGAAGATTTATAATAATTATAATATTTAAATTTGTCTTATAATAAATTAATAAATTTAAATATTCCATAACTATAATAATTAAAATATATAGATGTTCATTATAATGATTTAGAAAATATTAATATAAATGGAAATTTAATATCTTTAAAATATTTAAATATATCTAAAAATAATATAACAAATATATAATTAGAAAAATTTCCTCTTTTGGAAATTGTCGAAGGCCATGATAATATGATAGAATAATTGTATATAGGAGATATGATGCAATAATTATAACGTATAAATTTTTCTGATAATAATATAAAAAATATATTTATATCTGAAAAAATAAATAAAATTGAACATTTATATATTAGTCACAATAATATAAAAGATATCATAATACCAAAAAATTTATAATATTTAAAAATTTTATATTTAAGTTACAACTGTATAGAAAATTTAGATATATAAAATAACTTGGTTAATCTTGAAGAAATATATCTAGATAATAATAAATTACAATTTTTATCAATTCCTGATTAATTATAAAATTTAAAATAATTAATATTAAATAATAATTAAATACAAGATATAAATATTTCAAAAAAAATTACAAAAATTTCATATCTAGATTTGAGAAATAATAAATTAAAAAAATTAATTTTGCCTAATCTGTAACATATAAATTACATTAATATAAAAAATAATGATATTTAGGAAATAAAAGCTAACTCTATTATATTTAATTTAATTATATGATTTTTATATGATTTTTTTATTATTTTTTAAATAATATATATATGATATTTTATTTATTATCTATTTTTTTATTTTTAGGATTTTTATTTCTCTAATATATGAATAATAAAGAATAAAAAAAAGAAAGTTAATAAGAAGAAGAAAATGAATAAAATCTAGATTAAAAATCTATAATTAGAAAAATATTATAAGAAGATTATAAAATTTAAGAAAATAATTTACAAGACGTGATATTGAAAATTTCATCTATTTAAATACTAATGGATGATATAGAATAATTTAAAATAAATCTATAAAATAATTTAATGCCAAACTTTATGAAAAAAAGATTTTTTGAAAATAAAATATAACTATTAATATCCTAAAATCCTAAAGCATAATAAATAATATAATAATATTGAATTAAAATATCATAAATATTTTTATTTTAATATTATATAATTTTTTATATAATGAATTAAGAAATATTAATATCCCAAGGTCAGGAATATAAAAAAATTTATTATCTAAATAAATGTATAATAATGCAACATAAAAATAATGAATATTTTGTTAGATTAATCGATTTATAAAAAATAGAGAGATAAATACAATAGGAATTATTAATTAAAAAAAATAATTAAAAATTTGATAATATGATAGACAAAGAAAAATATATAGAAGAATAAATAAGAAAATAATCAAGTCATATTGAAAGATATGTTAGAAAAGATATTATCAAAAAATAAATAAACGAATTAATGAATGAAAATAACATATAAAATGATTAGGATGCCTTATATAGCACAGGATCTTAATGTAATGTTTAAATAAGGGGAATATATATGAATTTAAAAATTTTACCAGTTATGTTTAGTTAATATTAAGTTTCTTTAAATTTTGTAAAACATTTTATAAATATTTATTCTTCTGTAGTATAAAGGAAAGAAAATATATAATACTATAATACTATTGAAGAATGCCTAAAAGATACAAATGAAATCACATTAAAATAAAATTAAGAAATATAATTGAAAAATTAATAAATATTAGAAATGTAAAATGATACAATAAAAAATTAATAAAATATTTTATAATAAGAAATTAAAATAATAAATAAAGATGAATATTTTGATTATTTAATACTCATAAAAGAAAATAATTAATACAATATAAAAAATATTAAAATAAAAAAAATAAATTAAAATATCGTGTAACAATTAAATGATGCAAACGCGGATATACTTTAATATTTTAATATTTAACATTAAATTAAAGATTTAGACACATATATAGATGTAGAAATTTCTTTATAAATGTTAAATGTAAACATTAAAAACAAAAGAAGGGATTATAAAAACAAAATCATTGAAATTAGTAAAGATTAATACATAAATTTAATACAACAAAGTAATTAATTTATAGGATAAAAATTAATTAAACAATGGCCAGAAAATTTAGATTAAAGATCTGGACTTAATAATAATATGTATAATCCTTAATTAATATCTGTATAATAACATAATTAAATGTTTATGACAAAAAATGTTTAATATAAAAATTAAAAAAACATATTTGATTAATATTTAATATTGGAAAAAAAGTATGAAAATTAAATGTTGATGTAATAAAAATAAGATATAATATAAAAATAATAATAAATGTTGTTTAAAGATTTTAATAATATATAAATGTAAAAATAATAAATAATTATAAAAGAGAATGAAGAATATAAAATTAAATCAATAGAAATAAAACAAATAAACAAAGAATAATTAAATATCGCTAAAAATATTATTAAAGAGGATAGATTTATTCATCGTTTAAATTTAATAAGACATTTAAGTTTATTAGATATTGATACAAAAGATGTATATATTGATACAGAAATAATGTGTTAAGATATGAAATTTGATAGGAGAAAACATCTAGATGATTATAAAAATATAGTGTAATATATAGAAGTATCAAAAGAAAAATATAAATAACTATAAAATAAATTTATAATTTCTATGCCCGAGTTTTCGGGCATAGAAATTTCAACTTAGCTTTTTTGCGAAGTTGAATTTTTGAAAAAATTTAAAATTCCAAATAATTATATACCTAAATTAATTTCTCTTTATGATTATATTTAAATAGATATGAAAAGAAATTCAAGTACTAGATAATATTATTAAGATATAGAAAAAATATTCAGTGTTTAAGATGAAATATAAATTCCTATAATTGATAAAGATATATTAGATGATTCTATAAGCCAAATATCAAATTAAAATACTGATGTGAAAAATATACTATAAGATCCAAATAAATTAAAAAATAAAATTAAAAAATAATTAACATAATAATCATGCAACAAAGATTTTAAAATTCCATAAAGTATAACAATGGAAAATTTAACCAGAAATAAAAAATTAAATAATAATCTTTAATAATAATTTTCCAATATCAATATATAAGAATTAAGACAAGATATATAAAATATATGTATATAAATGTAAAAAGATAAAAATGTTAATGTAAATGATTATGAAAGGCATCAATATCTTTAAATTGGAACATTAAATAAAATTCCTATTTTAAAACCTGGAACCACTAGTTAAAATTTATATGATAGAAATTAATAATATAAATAAATAAAAGCTGAAAATGATATTTATAATGATTTTTAATATGTTTTTTCATTTCCGAGTACTCGTAATACAGAGAGTTAGTATAAAAATTTATTTTAAAATTTTATAAATATAAAAAAATACAAAAAAACAGAATATTTTGTTCCTTAAAATGGAATTTAGATATATGAAATATTAAGAAATTTTATTTTTGATTTATATAATTTCGAAAAAGAAATATAAAATAATAATGATAGGGAGGTACGATTAAAATAAGAAGAAACAAAATAGATTTAAATATAAGAAGAAACAAAATAAAAAGTATTGGAAACTAAATAAAAAGAATTAGAATTATTAAAAGAAGATTATAAAGATGGAATTTATACAAAAGAGGAATATAAAAATCTTAAAAAATAAATAATGGAATAATATAATTAATGATTATTTTATATATGTCCATTCATCATTCAAGTGTAATTTTTCCATAAGGAATTCTTGTAGGATAGCCAGATACAACTATTATAGGATAATAATATTTAGTTAATGATTAACTATAAGATAATACAATAAAAGGAGAAAAAATAGAAATAAGATCTATAACCCTAGATAGAATAAAATAATAATCTCCTAATTAACTTATAGGAACTGATGGATCAGGAAGTCTCATAACATTAAATAATGTACTTGATTAATTTATTGGTCCTGGATCAATTATTGCTGATAATCTTTAAGATAATAGTATAGTAGATTCTAAAGTTAATCTTAATGCTAATATTTAAATATCTAAATTAAATTTCAATAATACTGGTCTTGATGTTAGTTAAGGTTAAAGATATTATTTAAATAATAATCTCTCATGGGATTAAATTAATTTTACACATTTAATTGGTTAAGTATCTAATTCACAATTATAAGATAAATCAATTAATATTTCTAAACTTTAAGAATCAGGAATTGCAAATTAATTACTTGTTACTAATAATTCTGGTTTAATGACTTTTATAACTGGAATAGATAATAATTATATATAAGATAACACAATAACATCATAAAAATTATTAACTAATTCTGTGTAATTAAACAAACTACATAATGGTCTTGTATCAGATAAAAGATTAATTTTTAATGATTCTGGTGCATTATCATGGAAAAATTAATTAGAAGAAATTGATTGTAATGATTTATTTTAAGATGAATCAATTTAAATTTCTAAACTTGTAGGTATTAATCCTTAAGGTAATACTAATAAATTTATTAATGAAAAAGGAGAATTTATATTTATAGGTCCTGATGGAGGGATGCCTGAAGTTGAATATGATTAAGTTAATAATAAACCTTTATATTTTCATTATGGCTAATCTGGATAAATATAATTTATCTCTGATGTTCATATAGATAATTAATTTCATTTATTTAATACATCTTCATCATTTAATGATTTTACGAATAAATATTTTAAAATTAATAATTTGAAAGATTTTTATATGATAACAGATAATGTCAGATTTGAATCTAATAATAATATGACATTTGAAGCATTAACAGGTAATATAGATACTTCATGTATCAATTATGTTCAAAAATCAGATTTTATAAATTTAAGGTCATTTACAAATAATATATCATATTTAAATATTAATTCTACTTCGTTGACATAAAATAAAATTTAGCTAGAAAATAGTTTTATAGAATAAACCGAGCCAGAATTTGGAACATATACTAATAATTCTTTATTTTAATCATTAAATCCATAAATGATATAAAACACTTTTGCTCCGAATTAATGGAGCTAATTTTTTTAAGGCTTTCCAAGATTTACTGCACCAAAAACTATTTAACATTTTAACAAAACATAAGCAGATCCTGTTCAAGATATATATGTATAAAGTGGTATTGCATCAAATTTATCATATAAAGTTGGACCCACAAGATAAGAAGCATCTATAGAGCCGGGTATATTGGGTGTTAATGGTAATTGTGCAAGTATATCTGTATATGCAAATGATATGCCAGAATATAATACTCCATGTAGTACAATTTGTAGTAATAATCCAGTATTAATATACTTTGATAACTCTAGTGTAACTTACGAACCTGACTGGGCAATCGGAGATGATGGTAATTTTTATCTTCATTGTTCAGAATAAGTGAAATAAAGTATTGTTGATAAAAGAAAACCGGGATATGTTTATATGGATAGGATGAGAAAATTAACTATCAAAAGTTATAAATATTTGCATAAATTAAATAAAGCAAATTTTGATAAAATTATGAATGATAATGATTTAGGTTTGGCATAAAAAAAATAATATCTGTTAGAATTAATAAAAAAATGTCATAAAATTCATATTAATCCTGTATTGGAAGGAGAAAATGGTATTTAAAAATTATTTAAGAATACTGGATTTAAAATGATAAATTTAAATGGAATAAATAATGATGCTGATATTGGTAAAAAAAATTTTAATAAAGATTGGTATAAAGATTTTAGTATAAATAAATATCTTTCTATGGAGGAAATTCATAAATATATAGATGATTATAATAGTACTGTAATTTAATCTTATAGTAAAAATGAAATCATAAATTATTTGATTATGGCTTGGTAAGATAGTGTAGATTATTTTGAAAAATAAATATCTGAAAATTTATAGAATAATAAAGATGCTTAAAAAAAAATTAATATTGTGTAATAAACAATGAACAATAAATTAGAAAATATACCTGATTAAATATAAAATGAGATTGAGGAGAAAGTAAAAAATATATAAATATAAATTTAAGATAAAGGTGAAATAGAAGTTTTAAAATCAGATATTTAAACTATATAAACTTAAATTTAAGATGAAATTAAAAAAGATGTAAAAAATATATAAATATAAATATAAGATAAAGGTGAAATAGAAGTTTTAAAATCAGATATTTAAGCTATATAAACTTAAATTTAAGATAAAGGTGAAATAGAAGTTTTAAAATCAGATATTTAAGCTATATAAACTTAAATTTAAGATGAAATTAAAAAAGATGTAAAAAATATATAAATATAAATATAAGATAAAGGTGAAATAGAAGTTTTAAAATCAGATATTTAAGCTATATAAACTTAAATTTAAGATAAAGGTGAAATAGAAGTTTTAAAATCAGATATTTAAGCTATATAAACTTAAATTTAAGATGAAATTAAAAAAGATGTAAAAAATATATAAATATAAATATAAGATAAAGGTGAAATAGAAGTTTTAAAATCAGATATTTAAGCTATATAAACTTAAATATAAGATGAAATTAAAGAAGATAAAGATAAGATAGAAGTTTTAAAATCAGATATTTAAACTATATAAACTTAAATTTAAGATGAAATTAAAGAAGATGTTAAAGCCATTTAAACTTAAATATAAGATAAAGGTGAAATAGAAGTTTTAAAATCAGATATTTAAACTATATAAATTCAATAATAAAATGGACAATAAGAATTCGATAATCATGTTAAAATAATAGAATAAGATAATATATCATACAGTTCAAAAATATAAAATATTTTGTAGAATATTGATAACTTGTAATTATAAATAAATGATAACGGTTAATATTAGGCATTAAGATAATAATTATAAGATAATATTGAAACATAAAAACTAAATTATAATATGTTAAATAAAAATTTAAAAGAAATAGAAGATTAAATTTTTATTTATGATAATAATGAATTAGTATAATAATTAAAATAAAAAATAAATGATATTGATATTTAGATGTAAGATGACACGCAAATTTAAATATTAAAATAATAATATAATACTTTATAAAATATTTAAAAATTATAAGATGATTAATTAAAAAATTCTTTATAACATGTATAAGAATTAAAAATACGATTAGATGATGATGGTTATGCTAAATCTATAAAAGAATCTGTTGATAAACTTTAAAAAAATCAAAAAATGTTTCTTAGAGGAGATAAATTTAGAGAATAAAATAACAAAACAGAATAAATATTAGATGATTTTAAAAAATAATTTGATACATTAAAATAAAATATTGTAGAAATTAGAGATTAATTGGGAAATAATGAATAAATTTTAAAACTAAATAAAAGTATTTCAGCTTATTAATAAAAATAAACTTAAGATGAATCCAAAATATAATATTTATAAAAATAATTGAATACATAATTATCATAATTAAAAACACAAGATTTTTAAATTAATACATAAAAATAAAAATTAGAGGAATAATATAATGTTATATAATAATAATCATAATAAATAGAAGAATAAACTTCAGATATTAAAGATTTAAAACAATAGGTAAAATAATTACTTATGAACATGACAGATATAAGTCATTAAGTTTCGCAAGTTTATAAAAATTAATAATGATTTTATTATATATGTCTCTATCTAAATATAAAAATATTTTTGGAAAACCTGGTAAAGGTATACATTCTTATAGATTTTTTAATATAGCAATAGTTGATGTTTTTTTAACAATTATAGCAGGATTAATATTGCAAAAATTCTTTTTTTAATAATATTCAAAAATTTTAATTATATTTTTATTGTTTATTTTGGGTATTTTTATGCATAGAATATTTTAGGTAAATACCACCATAAATAAAATTTTATTTCAAAGTTGATTAATTTTATTATCCACTTCAGATATAAGCTCTAATAAACTATCTTTAACTTTTTATAGACATTATTTATCCATAGATGTACAACTTTATGTATATTCTTTCAATATATTATTATTATACTTTAATTGTATAAAAAATTCCATTTATTTTAATTGTTGTTCACTTATAGTTTCTTCAAATTCTTCAATTTTTTCTGTTTCCTCCAATATATCTTCGGATATTCCTTCTTCTTCCATAGTATATAAATAAAAAAAATAATAATATATAATTATATATTTATGTTTTTATTAAAAATTATAATTTTTATACTAATATTGAATACGATAATTATTTATAGAATGAAAATTTATTATTAAAATAAAAATATCACAAAACAATAAACTCTTTAATTAACTTAACAATAAAATATAAAAATTTAGGATTAGGATGATAAAATATAAAACCAAGATGAAGAAATATCAAATTAATATAATAAAATATAAAGTCAAAATGAAGAAATATCAAATTAATATAATAAAATATAAAACTAAAATATGTTAATTAATGAATAAAAAAAATAATATAATGATTGTGAATAAAAAAATAAGAATTTAGAAAATTTAATTAAAGATTTGGAAGAAAAATAAAAAAAATAAAATTTACTATTTGAATAATTTATATAAAATAATAAAAAAGAACTTAATATAATAAAAAAAGAATTAGAATAAATATATCATAAATATAACGATCCGTGTTTTGAGATAGAATTATAACCAGAAAATATAGAAAAAAATAAAAAAATTATGGAAATAAATATGTAAAATAAAGAAAGATGTAATGCTTCAAAAAAATTATAAAAATATACAAAAATAATTTAAGAAGGCGGAACTTTAAAACTATCTTAGGCTTATAAATTATATGTCATTATAGACAAATATCATAAATAACATATATTAGAAATTGTAAAATAAATGTAAATTATAAAGAATAGAGAGTAAAATAATAAGGATCTGTATATGCAAGAATTATAATAATATTTATAATGATTTTTAAATCCAAGAATAAAAATATATATCAATTTTCTTAGATTAAAAATTCTATATTTTCGTTATCTATATAATTTTTAATTATTTAATCTTAAATATCATATTATTTATCTTAATTTTATAATATTAATTATATAAAATATTCAAAATAATAATATATTTGATGGCAAGATTTTTTATTTTTCATCCTCTGGCCGCATATAATACATTTGGATTTTTTTATAAGTTTAAAAAATGTTAATTCTTAATTTATATTTTTATATCCATTATATAGTATTCCTATTAATATTCCCGCCCTAGATGTATCAACAAATTGTTTGGAAAAAGATATAATTTATTGATATATATTTTAATTATCTTCATCTATAATATATTGTTCATCCCCATATAATATTATATTATATATACAATTCCATTTATCACCACAATTATCCTCATCATAATAATTAAAATAATATAATAATATTTTATAAAACATAATATTTATCATAGTAAATAAACTATATAATGAAAAAATAAAATCAAATTATGATATTACTGTTTATACTATTAATTAAGATAATAAAGACATATCTATGTATAATAAAAGTTGGAAAATTAATGTTATGGGAAAATATATTTGTAATATATTCATAGTAATATAACTTAAAGGTTTTATCACATCAAAAAATCTTATTCTAGCATATATAGTTACTATTAAATCAAAAAATGACATGAATAATAATATAAATTATATTATGGGATTTATATACTCAATTTTAGTACCATCTAAAATATTCATCATAACAACAATCATATACATCAATATGTAATAATAATGTCTTTTATTATAAAATATAATAATATATCTTTTGTTTTAAAATTTATTATATAATCTATTTTATTATTTATATTATTGTATAATATATTTGGAAAAAAAATCATTATTTATATTTTTATATCTAAAGGCCACAAATTTATTAACCAATTATTTTTAAGAATTTAAAGACTAAAACCAATATTCTGGACGTAAAATTATTATTTTTTCTATATTATTTTCAGCATATAATTATGAATTTATATATATTGGTTTTATAATTTATTCTAAGAGGTATTATTATTATTCAGTTAAAAAATTTTATTAATTATTAAAAATGTAAAATAAAATACAATAATATACATATTTATTATTCAAATTTTTGCACATATATTAATTAAACAAATATTATTCTTCTTATCCCATAAGACTTTAGTTGTTAAAATCTTAAATTATATCATCCCAGATTATTTTTTATTCTAAAGATTTTTATAATTGCACATTATTAGACATTTTATGTATCATATTAATAATTAATAATAAAATCTTATTTTCTTAAAAGTTTATTATTTAATCATTTTTATTTATTTCTTTAGTTAATATATTAACTAATGAATAATTATTTAATTATTCATTTTTATCTATTTTTCCTGAATATATATTAAATATAAATTATAAAATATGAAAGAACAATTACTAATCTTCAAGATCATTTTTAAATAAAGACACTATGTTGCCTTTTTCAAAAATATATTAAATCTATTATAATATAAATATAAAACAATTATAAGTACTATAATAACATGTCTTATTAATATATATAGAACCTTCATCTTTCATAAATTCTGTTTAATAATCAGTATGATCTAAAATTTTTTAAAATTCATTTAAATTTTCATTATATTTTATTAATTCATTTAATATTTTTAAATAAACTATTAAAAAATTATTACTAAAAAAATTATATGTACATTATTCCACAGGCAAATTCCCTAAAAAATTTTATTTATTATTTTTTTTATTTAATATTATAATTTATTTTTATTTTATAATAAATATAAATATATCATATAAATACAACCAAATTTTATAATATTCTTTATCTAATTTCATTTGATTTTTTTATAATAATATACTAAATATATATATTTAATTAATGTTTAAAAAATATTCAATATTTTACACCTATTTAAACATCCATTATATAGTTTCATTTTCTATAATATTAGCTAGATGTTATAGTTTATTAAATGAAGTTTTTAAGACGGAATATTCTTATGTATGATAACCACTTAAACTTGATTTACTATTTTATACCTATTATTATAACAATAAAAAAGATTATTTTCTCTCCTATGTCATATTATTATTCACCACTCCTCTAGCAAATTAAAAATATCCAGATTTATTTCCTATTAATTTTTTATTGTCATGGATAGCAAAAATATTTTTAAATTGTATATTTGGTTAAAATATTATATATTATTTTAATAAAAATCCATTTCTAAAATTAAATAATATATTTAATTTTTAATGATCAATTAAATATTATATTAATTATTCTTTTATTTCATTTTCTTCCAAAATTTTATTATATTTTAATTCATTAAAAATATAAATTTAACATTCCAATAATATAAAATTTTATAATAGAGTTAATATTTTATATATAAATTTATATTTATTTTCTTTATTTGTAAAATTTAAAAAATTAATTTGATAATATTTTACTTTGAAATCTAAAATATAATCTTCAGGAAAATTATATTTTTCAATATTAATATCATTAAATTTTACAATTATATCATGTAATATTCTTTCTTAATTTTACAACAATTATAAAATATTTATTATAAAAAATAATGATTTTAGATTAATTTTATCTTCATTAAATATTTATCGTATCATATTTGATATTTGTTGGTACTAAATATCTTAATCATTTTAAGATAAAATTTAATTATAATAGTTTCCCATATTTAAATTTTATTTATTAATATATAATATATCTATATTTGAAACATAATTATAATCTAATTTTAAAATATCATTTAGAATTTCATTTTGAATTTTTTCGTTTATAGGTTATAATGAACGTAATATATTTGTTATAAAAAATGTAATTTTGGTAATCTAACTATGTAATTATTATATTATATCTTCTCGTAGATAATTGTTAAATGATATTTTTCTAATTTTTTTTCTAACATATTATAACATACAATTTTTTTAATAATTCATAAGATCATGTCTGCATGCTATTTTGTCTATGCATTTTAATATATTTTTACTCAAAAGAATTATGCTTATTATATCTTCATATAATAATTAATTATCAAATTTTGTAAATATTGATATTAATATTGATATATCTTTGTTTTTTATTTAGGATAATTAATTTTATTTTAATGATAGATATTATGAATATTCTTAAATATTTTTTGAATTTTTTATTTATTGTATTATAAGATCTATCTCATCTTATATAGTATAATGGATATTTTATTTTCTTTATTCTATTTTTTTTTTTCTATAGGTAGCCATATATAATTATTGTATCAAAAATTTAATTAATCATCGGCTTAGTTCATAAAATCTATTTCTGATATCGATTCACTATATTGATCAGATTTTTCATCATATTCTTTTCCGGATTAATATGTGTATTTACTGTTAGTATAAGATTATTTATTTTAATCATCATAATATTATTAACCTTTTATATAAACTGTAGTTTTTATTCCTTTCATGTGCAAATATGTTAAAATATAAATATCATTTCTATCATCTTCTATATTTGATACCGAATCATTAAGATTACATGTATTTTAATTATTTTGTTCTTTTAAAAATAAAAAATCTAATTATGTGTATTATTGATATATTTATATTATTTTTTCTAATTATTAATAATTTATGATAACTATATATTATTTTGATAATGATACATTATTATCTTATTATTACACATAATAAGGTGATTTTATATGAGATACTGTTTTTGTGTCAGAATTTAAATTACTTATCTACAAATGATATTCCTATTATTATTATTTAGATATTTATTATTCTATTTTTTATATTTATGCTTCCGTTTTTTATATTATTTCCTATTTTTCATTTTATAATTTTTAAATTTCATATTATTGCTTTTATTCTTCTAATTAATGTTTTAGTTTGTTAAAATCAATTTCATATATATCCAAATTTAATTATATAGAATCACTAATAATAGCATTTTTTTAAACATTTTTTAATAATTAAATATTTATATTTATGTTATAATAATCATTTTCATCAAAATCTTATAAATATTAATTCTGTATATATATTTCTGCGCCGTCTATTGTTTGTATTTATTATTAAGAATATGTGTATGGATTTACAGAATAATAAAAAGATATAAAAATTTCAGACATTTAATCAATATTTTAATATAATTATAATAATTAATATTCATTTTTTTAACTTAACAACTACTAAAGACTTTATTATTAAATAACAAAATCTAATTCTTTGTTTTGTTTTCCAATATATATTAAATCAAAACATGAATTATCCAAAATAATATTCATTTCTATTTAATTATTTTAATATATAAAAATTAAATTTTTTTTTTTTTTATCTTATTATTATCTTTGTATTCTAATATATACTTAATCAGAAATTTTTTTAAAAACTTATAATGGTTTTTATATTATTTATATATTTTTTGGTATAAGCATTAATTAATAATTACTTGGATTATTTTAATTTATGATCGATTAATATATTTAATTTCTTTTATGTTTAAGATCATTAACTAAATTATTAGATTTTCTTCCTTTATTTTTTTAAATCATATATAAATTTTATATTTCCCTAAAATAAAATATTCATTATTTATTATTTTTAAAATTATGATATAACATTGGCAAAGATTAAAATAATGTGCTTTTTATTAAATATAACTATATTCCTTTATATGGATCACTGTATAGATCAAATTTTGATTTTAACATAGAATTATAAATTATTCTTGATTAAAAAACAGATAAGGGATATTGTATAACTGAGGCAAAAAAATTAAAATATAAAATTTCATTTATTTATGTTTTATCTTTTTGTTAATATAATAATCTAATTTTATTACTAATAGCATATGATAGTTATATATATAATAATTTTTAGTAATTTTTAAACCCAATTTATCTAAATTATTTTGATGAAGGAATTTTTTATGTATAATATACAGAATATTTACACACTTATAGGAAAAAAGAACTAATAGATATATACAAATATTTATATTTATAATCTGATAATAATAATGAATAATATAATCCTGATTATATATTAGATATTCCTGAACCTTTTAAAACTAATCTATAAAAATTTTCTTTCTCATAAATTTATTTTATAATTTTTAAATATGATTTTTTATGATTGTTTATTTTATAAAAAGATATAATTTTATTAAACGGATTTTATAATATTTAACTAAATACTCCCATTAAAAAAATTTATGGATCCATTATATAATACTCTTTTTAAAATAAATCATATTAAATTTGATATTTATTTTTCTATAATATTTATATTTTTTACATATTATCTAAATACATATTAGAAACCTTTTTATTTATAATATTCATATAATTTTTTTTTATTTTTAAATTCATGAAAACCTGAGGTAAATATAAATTTGATAAATTTTGAATATTTTATTTAATTATAAAGATCATTTTCAAGATTTTATATTTATTTTTTACATTTATTATAATATTTTTTCATTTTATCATTACTTATTGATTTTTAATCATCAGATAATAATAATTTTTATTAATATGATAAAAATTATCTATATGATTTTATAGCATAATACTCATCCGTTTCATATTTTGCTATTAAATAAATAGTGTAATTATTTCCTTAAATATAATGAAATATATTTTCTTCAATACTATATTATACCAAATATTCCATACGTCTTTTAGTTTATTCATCAATATCTAAATCTAACATTCTATCATAATCTAATTAATATATTTTATAATCTTTTTCCATATATATAAATTTTTTTATTTTTTTTCATTAAGATTCAAGTGCAGTTAAACGAGTCATAACATCCATAAGTTATTATTATAAAGTATTTATTAAATCAGTCTGAGAATTTATAGTTTATTACATGGAATATATTAATTCACTATTATCTTATATTTTATTATCTCTTTCCAGATCGCCAATATTTTTATTATCCAATTTTTCTTCAAGAGTACTTAATGATTATATATTATTATTAATTTACAATTATTTTGCAGCTAAATTTGTTGTAACATTAGAATTTATTTCTTTTTACACCACTTGTGCGTTCTCGTATTCTTTTATGTTTTTTTCTTGTTAATCTATTTTTAATTTATTTTATTATAATTATTCTTATTATGTCTGATAATCAGTGCTTAATTATTATATTTAAATATTATTATTTGCGGTTTATTATTCTATTTATGCAATATTATCATTTTTTGTTTCTAATTATTTAAAAATATTTACAATATTAGTATCAGTTTATTATACATGTAAATTATTTTATTGTATAAACATTTATATTGCCTTAAAATTTTTCATAAAAAGTTATTAATAGTTAACATAATATTTTTTTGTCCCTTCATCATTCATAACGTCATTGATGACAGAATTCGCATAACAAGGTTTTTATAATATTTCTTATGCAATTATACCAAATTATAAATCTGTTTTAGGATGTCCAATATAATTAAATTATTTTATTTTTATTTATAAAAATTCATTTAAAATTTCAGGACATTAATAATCAATAATATTTTCTTTCATCGTTCTGTCAGATAAATTGTTGTATGTTCCGTCATTGGATATATTAGATTCTGTATTTCCTTAATATCTAAATCTCATTATAAAATTGCTGGTTGTTTTTTAATCAGCTGTAACACTAGGATTTGATCCAACAGAAGTTCCTCCAATAAGTGATTAAATAGTTCCTCCATGATAAAAATCAAATTCTACATGAGATGTACTTTAATCAAGAACTACATGATTACCAGAAGAAGTTGATTTTGGTGTAAATTTTATTTCATTTGCTGTAGAAAAATCTATATCTGAATTATCTGAAATTAATTATTAATTTAAGGCATCTAATTAAATAGATTTTGATGTTGTTGAAGTAATTTCTAAATTATTGGCTGTAAAATTTGAACCAGCGGCTCCTATATCTACATTAAATGAATTAGAATCAACAAATAAATATGATGGAAGACTTCCAGAAGGTCCCCTAACTCTAAATGCGCTAGTATACATATTAATATTACTCATTCCATCCACTTAGAATAAAGAATCACTAAGTTATAATTTTTCATTAGAGCCCCCAGAATTAAAAATTTTAAAATTAGTTGCATCTATACTACATGTACTTAAATTAAATAATTCAAAAAGACTGGTTGTAAAATTCATTCTTTTACTTCCTCCAGTAGAATTATAAATATTAAAATTATTAGAATCTATATCAGTAGTATTCATATTAAATAATTCTGTTGTTGTATCAGTAATTTATAATTTATTAACTCCTCCAGTTGTCTTAACTCTAAAATTTGATGCTTCAAGATTGCAATTAGTCATATTAAGTAATTCTGTAGTAGAATTTGTCATAGTTAATTTATCTGATCCTGCACTGGTTTTAATTTTAAATTGATCGGATCCTAAATTGATTGTAGTAGTATTTAAAATATCAAAAGTATTTGAATTACTTATATTCATGTATTTTCCTGAAAGATTGTTTCCTCCAATTAATGTAGATAATACAATTTTTCCAGGACCTCCTCCAATTGGTTCCTTTCCATTTTATAAATTTAATATATCTGTATCATTATTTTATATAGCTGTCAAATTATTACTTATATTTGTTGCATTTGTATTAATAGCACTTAAATTATTACTAATATTTGTTGCATTTGTATTAATAGCACTTAAATTATTACTAATATTTGTTGCATTTGTAGCTATATCAGTTTCATTTACCAAAATTTTTGCAGTATTAATGATATGTTATGGTTTTATTATACTTATATCATTAGCAACATCTTAAACTGTTTATGTATGACTTACTAATAATAATGCATTATCACATGCTTATTATTTTACAGTATCTAATAAATTTGATTTAGCTTATATAGTATTCACGTTATTTGTTATTTAGGTCTGCAATCCATCATGTATTAAATCTATATTTGCGATGTCTTATGCATTGGTATTAATTTAAGTCTACAAGTTATTTGTAGCTGCTAAATTACCAGCTATATTAGAATTTTATGTTGTTTATTCTGCTTATAATGCTAAAATACTATTATTATTAGATGTCGTATCAGTTTATAATTATGTAATATCGGATTAGACAGGAATTAATGTATTTGTTATAGAAGTCAAATTATTTTACACAGTTGTGACATCAGTATTAAGTGTTTATATATCTGCTTGAATTTATGATATAGGTTATATATCTTGTTATAATTATAATATATCAGCATCATTAGCTTATATTGATGTTGTATTATTTTATATATTTGTATTTTATGATTAAATAGAAGAAGTATTTGCGTCTATTAATGCTTATTAGGTATTATTAATTGCTACAATATTCGTATCAGAATTTTATAATGTTCCAATTTATTAACTTTGATTTAATATGTCTAATCTATTAGTTTCTACCTATGAAAGTTAACCACCGCTTAACGAAGCCACATCGACAATAAGTTAATCAATTTATTATTATGCTGTCTTTTAAAATTATTAAGTATCATCATTTATAGATTTTACTAAATTATTTAATATACTGAAACTTTTAAAATCAACCATATATAAAAAGATTTTTATAAAATAATAAATTATATATGTAAAATGAATATTTAATGACATATAGTGTGATATTAACAAGTATAGTTTTATTACCATAGATGTATCATGTATATTAAAAACAAAACACAGATAGTTATAACTTAGTATTTTTAATTGTAAGTTTTTTAGCTAGTGGTATGATAGTTTCATATACACTAATTAATAAATAATATTCTTTATTGGCATACAATGTTCTTTGGTTAATATATTCAACAGAATTATTATTAATTAGAGGAAAAACTGTACTTTAATAAATGAATGGAAAACGTATAAATATAGAAAATTTAAAAAACATGATATTAAAATAAAACAAAAAATGATTATATTATATAATGGACTAATTAAAAAGATAATTTAATAAAATAAATAATACTTATTTTAAGATAATTATGGGAGGAATCACCGCTTTAGGATTAATTTTCATGGAAGATTCATTAGATAAAAGTACTCGGGAGAATAAAAATGACATGGAATCTCATAAAACTAGTATATTAGGTTAAATAATGTTCATTATTGGATGGTTAGTTTTTGTTTTTGATAAAGGGTGGTATTGGTTAGTTATTCCATTTTTTGCAGCATATACTTAGAGTCTATATATTGATAAAATTAAAAAAGCTCATGGAGATGATGTTGAAAATCCTGGTAATTATGATGATGATGGAGTTTAAAGAGAAGAATTCAGTTTTAAAGTCACAAAAAAAATGTATTTTGGGGCATTTATGTTTATGATGTTTTGGATGTTATTTATATTTTAAAGAATAAAATTAGGAGCTAATCCATATTATTTAATTTCAGGTCTTATTTTTTTGATGTTTGGGATGATTATGTATTTATTGAATAGAGAATATCATTTTACAGATAATTTTACAATGATGAAAAGAGATGAATATCACGATGAAACTTTATTCAATTTTGAAGTTGTTTTTATAGCTCTTGGTTGGATTATTATTTATGTATATGCTTGAATAATTATTTTTTTTATTTTAAATTTATATATGAATTTACAATTATTATCTGCTGCTTTAATTTCATACGGTTTAATTCGCACAGAACATAATTTAGATAAAGCTGTTTTAAAAAACAATAATCCTAATGCACATGATGGTAATGATAAATACGAAAGTGATTATATGGCATTAATAATTTTCTTTTCAGGATGGTTGATATTTTTACATAAAATTGGTTATATTTGGTTAATAATACCTATTATGGCGTCCATAGCATAATATTAATACATAGAAGAAGTAAGAATTTAGGAATAAAAAAAAGCAAATGATTAAGGATAAAGAATAATAAAAATATAAGGAAAAATATTAATATATGTAATATTATTTATGATGTCTTGGATGGCTTTCGGATATGTATAATACACCAAAAGTAAAAATATACAAGTACCTATAGGAATTATGTTATTGATGTTTGGCATGATATTATATTTCACATAAAGATAATATCATTTATCTGGAATGTAATTAATCAGAGAAACTTAATAAGGAAAAAGAGAAAAATATAATAATAATACTATTTTTAATGTCAATTTGATATTTATATTTGGTGGTTGGGTTTTAATAACTTTATATTCTATTTGAATAATTTTTTATTATTTTTTATATATGAATAACATGAAAAAAATATTTTTAGGTTTAAATATGGCTTATTCTTTACTATTAGTAGATTAAACATTAGACAGATATGCTCTACGGAAAGACACTGAAAGTTATAAAACAAATATTTTGGCAGTTATTTTATTTATTTTTGGTTGGATAATATTTTCATATATGACTACTTTTTTAATATTAGTAAATCCTATTTCTGTTTTTTTGTTATAATCAGAGTATGTAAAATAAATTAAAATAGCTGAAAAGGAAAATAAAACAGAATTTTAAATGAATAAATATATGTAATTATATGGATTTATGTATTTAATATCATGGATAATTTTTGCGTTATGGACAAGAAATCCATATGTGATATTTTTTACATTTATGTTATTATTTGGTTTAGGAATGACTTTATATTAAAGATTATGGCATTTTTCATAAGATGCAAAATATAGACCTTTTCCTGAAATTATATAAGTAAATTATGATAAATAAAATACGATATTTAATTATAATTTAATATTTGTTTTTATTGGTTGGGTTGGTATAGCATTTAATATTTGAAATCATTTTTTTTTAATATCAATATATATCGGATGATGATCACTTTATGCAGATTAAACTACTATATTTCCTTTATTAACTATTTCGAAATCATTTTATATGTCTTGTGAAACATAGCATAAATCTATAGCTTAATGCATACTTCCACCTCCTTAATTAAATGATGTTTTATGATTAAGATTATTTAAAAGAATATATTTATTATCTATTATATGAAAAATATCTGGATATGATAATGGTTCATTATTAAAATCTCCCATGATTATTTAATACTAAAATTCATTATACTCCGTGTCTAGTACCTTTCTTAAATTAGTTAATTCAGTTCTTAAATAATTTTCATTAGAAAATGATAAATGAACCAAATAAATTCTAAAATCTTTTTCAAAAACTTATACAGTACCAATAAGAACTGATCTATCAGAAGAATTAGGATTTAAATTATAAATAGTTGGATTATTTATATAATTTTGACTATATATAGCTTTCCCCATAAATGTATAAGTATTAAATGGAGGTTTTTCAAAATCATTATTAAAAATTTTATAATTTAAATCAAATTTTTCTTTTATTTTTTTGGATATATATTTAGTAGATACTGTTATATTTTAACCATCTTAATGTTTTTTCGCATCTTCAATTTTTTCTGGATATAATGAAAATTCTGTAAATAATAATAATTAAGGATCTAAATTTCTATCTATAAAATCCAACACGTGATCAGGATTCATTCTTAATGTATTTTATTCAATATTGCATATTTTATGCCAATTATGAACATTATATGCTACAATTCTAAAAACCCCATCAATTGCATAATATTTTTTTTCATCATCCACGCATAATTTAGTATTCGTATGCGAAAGACCATATGCTGTATCATTTATAAATGCTTTCGTATTATAAAAACTTAACATTTTTTACTATATTTCTTTGTCTTATGTATAAATTGTCATTTAATTTTTGGGAGGCATGGCAGTTTATGTTTATTAAGGTTATGTATGAGTTTATTAAGGTTATGTATGAGTTTATTAAGGTTATGTATGAGTTTATTAAGGTTATGTATGAGTTTATTAAGGTTATGTATGAGTTTATTAAGGTTATGTATGAGTTTATTAAGGAATTTATACTTTATCAGTTTTAAATATTTCCCCTATAATTACATAAGATGATACCCCTAATACCAATACAAGAAATATAATTAAAATCATATTATATAAATATAATATTTTTTTTTATTTAAAAAACGGTAGAATAATAATATATAATGACTACATTAGAATAATTAGTAAATGATTCAGTAACATTTTTATAATCAAACGAAAAAAATAAATATACTATTTAACAAATTGGAGAAAATGTATCAGATTTTGATAAAAAATTAAAACCCCAAGTTCTTGATAAATTGAAAAAACACGATCAAATTCTTTATACTAAATAAGGAAAAGATACAGTTTTGCATTTTAATGATGATGCTAAGGAAATAAAAGATAAAGAATAATAAAAATTATAAGATTAAGTAGTTGAAATTTTTGAATCTGATGATAAATTAAGAGTAACAGTCCTTTAAGATAGGATTGGATGTACAGATAAAACAGTTTTAATGAGAATAATTAGATAATTAAAAAAAGATAAAGTTTTAGTAACAGAAAGAGATAAAGAAATTTAATATGTAAAAAATTTCTTATAATCTGAAGATAGAGAAATAATCAAATATATATAAAATACTTTAAGTGAGAATCATTGTCTTCAATAAAAATTAAAAACTTAGGTTGTTGATAAATTTAAATGTGGTGATCGTACATATAACAGATTAGTAAAAATTTTAAAAAATAACAGTACTGTTTCTAATGGAAAAATAGGATCAGAAAAATTCATGTATTTATTAAGTGAAAAAGAAAGATTTTATTAAGAAACTAAAAATTTTGATGCTGAAAAATAAAAATTCCTCACCTCATTTAAGAATGAAAATAAATAAAGAGTTCATGATGTAAAAGTACAAACACCAAATTATAGATAATTAATGAGAGCTATTAATAATGATTATGTTGTTAAAGTACTAGAATAAAAAAAGGATGATAAGTAATTATTTTTAGTATTTGATGATTCAAAAAGAGAAGAAGCTAGAACTAATGCTGCTAACAAACTTGATTTAATAAAAAAACTTGGAAAAAAAAAAGTGATCAAGTTTTTGATGGAAAATAAAAAATTATAAAGTTTCTTAGATATGACAAAAACATTAACATAAGAAGAAGATGATTTATGATTAAAATGATTATTTTTTATATTTTTTTATAATTAGAATATAAAATTTATATATATGAATGCTAATGGATTAAAAATGTTTTCAAATATGTAAATAAAATCATACAAATAATATAAACAAGAATTATTAGATTAATATGATGAAACAGGGGATTAATAATTATTGCAAGATATAAAAATGTTAAAATTTTGTTATAATGATAATACTGATGAAATAGATGAAATTATTGATAAAACCACATAAAGTTAAAAAAACATATTATAATATTATTAATAAATTTTATAGATGAAAGAATATTGTGAAGATAATGAATGTAAAACTGATTTATTTTATAGTCAACGATCATTATTTAGTCAAATCTTATGTCTAACTAGTGATTAAGATCTTACTATGAAATAAAAATTAGAATAATTTTTAGTGCTTGAAAAAAAATGCAGAAGTTTTATTTTGTGTTATCCAGAACTTGAATGTAAAAATTATCCCAAACCAAATGTATATATTATACTTCAGATAAGTAACCAGGATAATATATAAAAATAATTTTATGATAAAATATAGGATTTAATTTAAGATTTGGACATAAGAAGACAATCTATAAGATATATTGGTTATGGAAAAAATTAAACAGCAGATTTGGTACAGAAACATTTAGAATAATTGGCATTATTTTTTATTAATAATAAAATATATTATAACAGTAATATGAAATTTAGAGATAATTTTTACTTTGTGATATTAAAAACATATGATAATATAAAAATATGCAAAGATTTAATATAAAAATATCAAACATAAAAACTTATGCCTTTAAAAGATAATATTTTATGATTTAATTTTTTAATTTTTTATATTTTATATATGCATTTTTTAAATCAATTATTAATAATATTATTATTATATTATTTCTTTTTAAAAAAATATTGTAATGAATATTTTGATAACAAAAGAAAATTATTTAAAGCCTGGATGAAAAAACCTAAATATAGAAAATAAATAGGTATATCATGGGGTAGATCAAGTCAAAATAGCATGAAAAAATGCAAAGATAAAGAATAATTTCATAATAAAAGAAAATTTAATGTTTTTATGCCTTTTGGTAGATTAGAAGATTATAAGAATAAATGATCATTGTTTATTTACACTAGTTATTATTTATTTTCCTGTCCATTAAAATATTGAATCATTTTTTTTACATGGGGTTTTTTATCTCTTTTATAATTTTTCTTTTTAATCTTTATTTAGAAGATTATTATTATCATGAATTTCAAATTTAACCTTATTATTTAATTTTTTTTATATAATTTAATTAAATTATTAATCTTTTATCTTAATATCTTCCCAAAATTAATTATCTGGTTATTTTTATTAATTCATATATATAAATAAAAATATAAAATTGAAAAATTTTGTGGGAAAATTATTATGTATTTATATATTGGAAGTTATAAATATTATACGATACTATGGATATTGATTAAATATGGTACTTACATAAGTGCTATGTAAATTTAGTTTATATATGTCTTAATACCACAATAGTGTATTTGGAAAGAAAACAAAATTAGAAATATTTCTTAAAGGAAATTTAAAAAAAATAATAAATAATGAAAAGTCTACGTACAGAAGAAAAAAAAATATTTAGACAATAAAAAAAAGAAAATATTTGTATTAAAAACATTTGTAAAAGATTATAATTATAAAATATTTAATTATTAGATATTGATAAAGAATATTTAATGGAAAAAGAAGATAAACATCATAGATATCATTTATATGATCATTATAAAAAATGGCTATCTATTGATTCTAGCATAAATTTTTGGTCTTGGTTACGTAATGAATAATATATGAATCCTGATGATCTATCACTTAAATATTTAGATAATCATAAAGTTAAATATTTAAATAAATAAAAAAGAAAAAAATATGAAGTCATAAAGAAAAATAATACATATTATTATAAAAAATCTGGAATGATAGTTTCTACAGAAAATAATGATGGGGATAATTTTTTTATGTTTGTAATATCATAAGATTAAAAATTGTACATAGGAAATAAAGTTTATGGAAAATTTCATCATTCTTCCTTTTTGTCAGGAGAAAAAGTTTTTGGAGCTGGGATGATAGAAATTATTGATGGAGAATTAGTATCTCTATAAAGAAAATCCGGACATTACAGACCCACAAGGGAATAATATAATATTTTTATTAAATTTTTTGATTTGATTTGATAAGTATCATAATTAAAAATATAACATTTTTTTAATAGATATTTTTTTAAAAAAATATAATAAAATGTTTTTTAATTTTTATATATATTATATAGAGATTTATTTATTAAAATAAAAAATGAAAAAATATTTATTAAGAATATAATATTTATATAAATGGATAATATAGTGAAAAATTAAGTTAATGCAACACGCGTATAAATAAATATTATAGAATATATAGAGTAATATAACTAAATATATATAGATGATATTATTGAAATTTTAGTAGAAAATAATGTGACATTTTTAGTACATGAATATCATATAATGATAAATATTAATGGAATGTATTAACAAGAATTTAATAAAATTAATGATATGTTAAAAAAATTTGATATTTAAATTTAATGTGGTTATCTTGTAAAACAATAAAAAATATTTATTACAACTACTATAGATAAAATATTATGTATCCTCAAAGATAATGTTATAAATAAAAAATACATTTAGTCATTTTTCAAAATGATAAGATCTAATTGTGGGTTTGATAAAGAATACAAAGAAAAAATTCAAAAACATAATGATAATGTAATATAATATTTAAAAGAAAATGCAGAAATAAAAAATATGTAATAACTAAATGATTTTTTAAATAAAAATTATTTTATGTATAAAAAAGATGTATAAGATATTATTCCTGGATAATTTTTAAAATATATTGGTCGTACGGATGGAGGAGTAAAAGTTATTGATTATGATATGTGTACTGTAAAACTATCTATTCCACTTAAAAAAGATAAGAATGAACAGAATAATATTAAAGAATGTAGTATTTGTTTTGAAGAATCAAAAAATAATATTCTTTGCAATAATTAAAAATGTGATACTATATTGTGTGGTATATGTTTTTAATAATATAATTCTATTTAATGTCCATAATGTAAACATTTATTTTATGTAGAATAATTTTAACAAAACAAAAAATTTTACAATGACGTTTTCAAAACCAAACATAAATAAATATTAGAATAACAACATAAATTAAAATAGTTAGCATTAGATGATAAAAATTAAGAAGATTAATAAATTTATAATTGTTATTCAGCTATGTTACGTATATTATAAGAAAATATAAATAAATATTCGGAAGAAGGAAAAAAATTATATAAAGATATAAATATAACAATTAAAAATGATCATAAAAGAAAATAATAATTTTTTTCAATATAGGCAGATTTTAATAATAACATATCAGATATATTTAGTTTTAATAAAAATAATTTAATAATAACAATATCTAATTAAATGGAATCAATGTTATAAGAAGAAAATAATACAGGTAGAAAATTAGATTATACTAAATATATTATGAGATGCGAAAAATGTTCGCGTGGTTTGATTCGTAAACATGATGGTCATTGTAACGAATCTAAATGTAGATTTGTATATTGTATTAAATGTCTTAAAATCATATATGATATGTATGATAGTGATGATTAAGAATGTATGTACTAATATAAAATAAAAAAAGAATAGCATATTTGTGCTTCTGATGATATATAATAATCGAATATGATATAAAGAGAAACAAAAATATGTCCTGTATGTAATTCATTAATATATAGAATATCTGGTTGTTCTCATATGTTTTGCACTATTTGTAATATAAATTTTGATTGGAATACATTAAAACCAATAAAAATATCGTCAAATGGATATTATAACAATTGGCTTAGAGAAAATAGAGAAAAAATTACATAATTTTAAACAAAAAATACTAATATAGTTATAGATGAAGCAGATGAATGTTAAATAACTATGGATTAATTACAAATTGAGTTAAAAAAATCATGGATGAATAAATATTATAAAGATAAATGTAATCATTATATTAATGTAATATAATAATATTTTAATTATAAACCAAGCATTTAATAAAATTTTAAAGATAATGTTGATTAAAAATTATTATAAAGTTAATTATTTAAATAATATAAATAGAATGAATTTCATCAAAGATTATAAAATAATTAACATTAAATAGAAATTTTAACAAGATATTCTATTAAAATGATATTAATGTCATAATAAACTGATATAATAGAATAAATATTTAATTAACTTAATGATAATATAATTTCTTGTAATACAAGTGTATTATAATTACATTAAATATATGATTATATAGTTCCCATATTTTATAATAAAAACAATAACATATATATGTCTGATATTGGTAAATTAAAAAATGCTTTTCATATATCTTATTGTTATGTTTGAATATTAGATTTTTCTTGATGACCTTTAGTATTTATATGTTATTTCTTATTTCTTAATTAAATAATAATATCACAAGATATGCATTTCCATGTATCTGCACTTTTAAGATTATCATGCCTCTATTTTTGATTTAAAATAAGCATATGTTATTATTTTACCCTTTCATCTTAAATATTTATATCTATGATAGAACTGGGATTTTATTTCTGTTTTTCTTTATATTTTATATAAAAAACACTCTTATTCCAATTATATTTTTATATTTATTATCTTAAATAAGGATGTTTATTATAACATTTATAAATACTTATCTGTAATTTTTATTTGGGAGTTAATTTATTCATATATAAATATAAAACATAAAAAGAAAAAAAATGAAAATAAAAAAATTATTAAATGTGCTCCGAATTATATAAATGAAAGGACCAAGTGAAATAGCGTTAACGTTTTTTAATTTTGATAATAATATTAAGTAAGTCAAAAAAGAATTAGAATAATAAGTAAATACAATAAAAAAAACTACTAAATTGTTAGATAAATATAAAAAAATTAAATCATAAGGTAAAAAACAGAATGAATCTTAAGATATAAGAGATATAAGAGATTCTATAAATTATATTGAAGATATTTAGGGATAATCTCATTATTATAAAGTTAAATATATGGGAGTGGATTGTATAATGCATAAATAATATAATATAAAAACTTAAAAATATGAATATTTAATAAAAATAAATGATTTATATCGCGCCGAATTATAAAAAAAATATAAGAATGATTATTTATTGAGTCTGGAGGAAGAGAATTAAAAGGAGAATGAAAATTATATGGAAGAGAATTAAACAGTATAAGAATATTATAATAGAAAAGAAAATATATAAGATTCCCGTTCGTCAAATTTAACGAACGGTAATTATAAAAAAACTATTTAATAGGACAAAACAATAAAACATTAAGAAAATTTATGTGAGAATTATTATGCAGACAAAGAAAATAATGATAAATAAACTTTTAATAATAATTTATATGAAAAAAATTAAACAACACAAGAATATTATAATAGAAAAGAAAATATATAAGATTCCCATTCGTTAAATTTGACGAATGGGAATTTAAATATTGTATAAAATACTATTAAACAATAAAAAACATTAAACAAAAAAGACAGCAAATTAATAAATTAAAAAAATTTATATGGAAAATAATAAATTTAAGAATCAGAAGATAAAACATAAGAAACATAAGATGGATATTATAATAAAAAAGGAAATATAGTAGATTACCGTTCGTTAAATTTAACGAACGGTAATTATGAAAAAACTATTTAATAAGATAAAATGATAAAAATTAAGATGAGTAATTTAAAATAAATTCTTAAATAATAATAAGTAAAAGAAATTATAGAATAATACGAAAATTCAGGATTATATAGTAGAATTTAATTCCATATCAAGGGAGGAAATAATAAAATTATATAAGGTACTTATATTCATACTGATTTACTTGTTAATATTCTTGCTTTTATTTGTCCAAGTATGGTTATCGAGATTTCGCAGTTAATTAAATATCTTCATTTTGATGCAGATTAAGAAACTTAATATAAAACTCAATAAATATTATAAAATCTTTAAGGAGAAAATCAATAATAAAAAGAAATTTTAGATAAAACTATAAAAAATTTATAAAAAATATTTGGAAGGAATACTAAAAAAAGTTCTATAATAGACGCAGTCAACAACATAGCAAAATAAAAAATTAAAGAATTAGAATAATCAAGATCTTTTGCATAATAAATATTAGATAATATAGATTTAGATAATAATAATATAGATTTAAATGAAGATTCTATTAGAAAATAAATTATTAAATAAGTATTTGATAAAATAAAAAAATTAAACATCGGCAGAATCGATTGTACGGATGATTTATAATGTCTTAAATTCTAAACTCAAGATATTTTATATATAATTAATGAAATATTTTACAAAATTAAAGGAACTTGTTCAGAAAAATAATATGAAAACACACTTGATTTTATAAGATCTGAATAATATAAATATAAAAATTGGAATAAAATATATGAATTATAATATAATAATAATATTTTATACTTGGATGAAGATTTCATAAAACTTTAATTAAAATATGCTGGATTAATGGAAAAAAATTATAATAGTGAGATGGACAGTGATAGTGAAAATAATAATAGTGATGAATCTTTAGGTTATGATTATTATTATGCTTAGTTAGATTAAAGAAATATAAAATTTTATTGAATGAAAAATTTGAAATATTTATATTTTAATTAATTATTATCATATACAAATGAAGTAAATTAAATCTACAGTAATTTAAAATATTATAGATAATGATTAAAATATTATAGAAGATTAGATTCTAAAACTTTTAAATGAGCAATAATCTTTAAATTTCATAAAGGGAGATTTTGATATTATATTATAATATTAATAAACTAAAACCAATAATATACATCATTTAATACAAAAATGTATTTATTTAGATATAAATTTAGATTCTTATAAAAAATATATAAATAATATTAAAGATACTAATATAATAATTTTTATATTAAAATAATATTAAAAATAAAAAATTAGATGGGAATTCTATAAAGATTTATTTAATTTTAATTATTATCCATACGGTCACTATCATGATATTTCTATTTTAAAAATACATGAAGAAAATAATCCTATAAAATACTAAAATATAATTTCAAATAAAAATATAAGATTTCTTATAATAAAGGACAACAATTATTTAAATAATAATTTAAAACTTAATAATATATTTTATTTAGACATATCTTATTGTAAACACATATCAGATGGATTTCTAGAAGAATGTCAAGAGTTAAAAGTTCTCAATATGTTTGATTGTAGCTAAAACTGTATCTCTGATAATTTTTTAAAATATAATACCCAAATGTAAAAATTAGATATGTCTTATTGCATCTAAAATTCTATTTCAAATGGATTTTTAGACTCTTGTACATAATTATAAGAATTAGATATGACTTATTGTGCTAAAGCTCTATTTCAAATGGATTTTTAGATTCTTGTACACAATTATAAAAATTAAATATGTATAAATGTTTTTAAAATACAATTTCTAATGGATTTTTGGATTTTTGTACATAGTTATAAGAATTAAATATTAATTGGTGTTGGTAAAACACAATTTCTGACGGATTCTTAGATTCTTGTACTTAATTGTAAAAATTAGATATGATTTTCTGTGATTAAAATACTATTTCTAATAAATTTCTTGAAAAATGCGAAAAACTTTAATATCTAAATATGACTCATAGTAATTAAAATATAATTTCTCATAAATTTTTCAAGAAATGTGTAAATTTAAAATTATTAATAATTAATAAAAATCATTAATAAATAATTCTTGACAATTATAATGGAAAGATTATTTATAATTGAATTTATATTATTTTTAATTTTTGTGAAAATTGAAAAATATTAAGAACATTAAGAAATAAATTATATATAAATAAAATCAATTAAATAATTATGGGTTGCAAATAATCTAAATAATCTAAATAATAAAATAATATCTCATTGCCATAGACTACTGTTGGATCAAATAATACATTATAAATATCTTATGAAGAAAAATTATAAAAATGGGAATAAAAATAATTATAGATTTTATCGCATAATAATCACAAAATATAATCAATAATAAAAGATTATTCTTATTTGCCTTTTGAAGATAAAGTTAAAATGATAAAATATATGTCATTTAATAAAAGATAAAATTGTTTTAATTCTGAAAAAATATATTCAAACAGGAATAATAAAATTTTAACATTGAATATATCTTAATCAGATTTAAGAAATAGAAGAATAAAATTGAAATAAAAACAAGAATGAATATAGAAAATATATAATAATAATTATTTTTATGGGTTGTATAAATACCACAAATATTACTAATACTACTAAATATCCCAGAAAAAGATCTGTCGTATATAAATATAGTAGATTAATTTTTGAAAATTATAATTATCTATCTTTAAAACATTAATATTAAATAATAAGTTTACTATATCAATTAAATGCAAAAGATAAATCTAGTATTATACATCCTAAATGTTTTATTTATTCGCGTCGTAATCGTAGATTATTTTAATTAAAATAATTGAAACATAAAAAATGACGTTTTTTTATTATAATATTATTATATTTTATATAATAAAATTGAAAAATAAATAACACAATAATATATTATCACATATTCATAGAATAATAAATATCTATTAAATATTATGAATTCTAAAACAATTAATTATGAAGAATTATTAAATTAAAATTTTAGTCATGAAAATTAAATATAAAATAATATAATAATACATAATAAAGAATAATTAAAATAATTTACAGAGTATGGAAAAAAATATTTATTCACGCTTACAAAAATGAAACCAAAAACCATATAGAATTTTTTTACTATATGCTATTTTTATTATAACATATTATATGAATATAAAAATTTAATAAATATAGAATAAATAGAAAAAGATCTTGATCTTTATCCTTTAATAACACTTAGTAATAAATGTCATAATTTTAATATTTATCAAGAAATTATTTTAGATAATATTCTGGATACATCATGTGATGTATTTTAATATGAAAAATATTTTAGTTTTATGAGTGAACATTTTTTGTCTTAGGTAATGAAATATTTTAATATGAATGATAAAATATTCAATTTAATAAAAAAAAATTTAAATATAATATTCTTGCTAATGAAAAAGAAAAATCGTGAAAAATTTGATCATACTTTTATAGAATTTTTAATAATCTTTTTTGATTGGGAAATATAAGAAAATTCATAATTAATGATTTTAATTGATCATTATTATGATGTATCTCAAAATTATTCTAAATAATATAAATAATTTTTACATTTATTAAAAAATTTTGTATATTAAAGATAATAATATATCTTTTCTGTTCCAATAATAAACAAAATTAATAGAGCAGATAATAATGTATTTAGATATGATATAATATTTGAAATTATTGAATTTTTAAATTTAAAATAATAATACCTAGCATGAAAAATTAAATATATAAATATAAATATTATATTAAAGGTATGAAAAAAATTAATAAAATTATATAAATATAAATATAATATGGATTAATACTATAAAAAATAATTATATAAAGTATGAAAAAATTGAAAAAAATCTAATCAACAATATATAAACAAATGTATATAAAGAACTGTGGTTTAATGTTTCTTTGCGCATTGAGCAACCAAAGAAACTGGGTAGTGTGATAAACCTCGAGATTAGTATCCGTGAAAACGAGCTAATTTGAAACAGCATCACAACCACAATACAAAGCAATATTAGTGATATTATTATCATGAATTTGGTTTTTATTGGGACTTTAAGGCGAATACTGAAACAGTATTAACGGCTTACAAGTACATTTTGTACTAAAAAAATTGGAAAAAATATTTTTCAGACTAAAATAGTTTATATAAAGAATTTAATTAAAATAATATAATAATGATAAAAAATATTTTAAACAAATAAATATTAAATAATATATCTGCAAATTTCAGGACGATTAGATATAATTCAGGGAACATGGATAATAATTTTACATTAAAGATACCTAATAATGAAGATCCTATGAAATATCAAGACATAATCTTGAGTAAAAATATTTAAAAATTAGTTATATAAAATAACGATAAATTAAATAATAATTTTATTTTACCTCAAAATATATAATATTTAGACATTTAAGGTTGTAAAAATATATCTAATGGTTTTCTTGATAATTGTCAGGAATTATAATTTCTTAATATGTCTAACTGTAACTAAAGTTTTACATATAGTGGATATTTATCTAATTACGCTTGGATAAATATGATAATATACAATATATTCGGTCGAAATTAAAATTTTATTTTTGATGGTTTTTTAAAAGATTGTCGAGGACTAAAAGTTCTCGATATGTAAGGCTGTAATTAAAACTTCATATAAAATAATTTTTTAAAATATAATAATTAATTATAATATCTAAACATGTCAGATTGTAATTAAAGTTCTATATCTAATAGATTTTTGAAAAATTGTCGAAAACTGAAAATTCTTGATATGAATAATTGTGATTAAAATACAATTTATGATGGATTTTTAGAAAACTGTATTTAACTAAAATCCCTTAATATGAAAGGACACAATTAATATACTGTGTCAAATAAATTTACAAATGGATGTAATAATTTAAAATAAATTGAAGGATTAGTAAAAAAATAAAAAATTATAAATAGATAAGTTCCAGAAAAATTATATATGATATTTAGTATGTTAAAAACAATTTTCAACACAATAATATGGTTCGGTATTATTACATCATTTTTGTGTTATGGTATTAATAAATATTAAATTATTATATTTTGTCTATTATTATTAATTTTGTGAATCCTATTATTATTAATTTTTCAATATCATATAAACAAAATTGAAAAATATTTTTAATATATTCTTATATATTTTATATAATGAAATAAATATAATCTATAATAATATAAAATTTAATAGAAAATGATGAATCTATTTCTGATGAATAAATATTATAATATTTAAATCAATAATAATCTTTAAAATTTATAAAAGAAGATTTAGATACTATATTAGAATATTAAAAAAATAAAACCACTAATGTGCATCATTTAATATAAAAATGTATTTATTTAGATATAAATTTAGATTCTTATAAAAAATATATAAATAATATCAAAGACACTGATACATTTATCAGCATATTAAAATAATATTAAGAATAGGATATTAGATGGGAATTTTATAAAGATTTATTTAATTTTAATTATTATCCATACGGACACTATCGTGATATTCCTATCTTAAAAATAGATTTAAATAAAGATCCTACACTATATTAATATGTTATATAAAATAAAAACATTAAATTTCTTATAATAAATGACAATGATTAACTAAATAATAATTTGAAACTTAATGATAAAATATATTATTTGGATATAAAATAATGCAAAGATATAAAAAGCCGTTTTTCTAAAAACCATCCCGATATGAAAATTTTCGATGAGAATTATTATAATTAAAATATTATTTCAGATAACTTTTTAAAAGAATGTAAGAATTTATAACACTTAAATATGAGCCATTGTAGCTAAAGTTCTATTTCAGATAATTTTTTAAAATATAATAATTAATTGTTATATTTAGATATGAGTAATTGTTTTTGTTTCGCAATTTCAGATAACTTTTTAAAAGAATGTAAAAATTTATAACACTTAAATATGAGTTTTTGTAATTAAAATACAATTTCAGATAACTTTTTAAAAGAATGCAAATAGCTTTAATATCTGGATATGAGTTATTGTAGCTAAAGCTCTATTTCAGATAACTTTTTAAAAGAATGTAAAAATTTATAACACTTAAATATGAGTTTTTGTAATTAAAATACAATTTCAGATAATTTTTTAAAAGAATGTAAGAATTTATAACACTTAAATATGAGTTTTTGTAGTTAAAATACAATTTCAAATAACTTTTTAAAAGAATGTAAATAGCTTTAATATCTGGATATAAGTTATTGCAGCTAAAGCTCTATTTCAGATAACTTTTTAAAAGAATGTAAAAATTTATAACACTTAAATATGAGTTTTTGTAGTTAAAATACAATTTCAAATAACTTTTTAAAAGAATGTAAATAGCTTTAATATCTGGATATAAGTTATTGCAGCTAAAGCTCTATTTCAGATAACTTTTTAAAAGAATGTAAAAATTTATAACACTTAAATATGAGTTTTTGTAGTTAAAATACAATTTCAAATAACTTTTTAAAAGAATGTAAATAGCTTTAATATCTGGATATGAGTTTTTGTAATTGGGGTGCGATTTCAGATAACTTTTTAAAGGAATGTAAAAATTTATAACACTTGAATATGAGCCATTGTAGCTAAAGCTCTATTTCAGATAATTTTTTAAAAGAATGTAAAAATTTATAACACTTAGATATGAATTTTTGTTATTAAAATACTATCTCAGATAATTTTTTAGAAGAATGTAAATAGCTTTAATATTTAAATATGAGTTATTGTGGCTAAAGCTCTATTTCAGATAACTTTTTAAAAGAATGCAAATAGCTTTAATATCTGAATATGAGTTCATGTGATTAAAATACAATTTCAAATAAATTTTTAAAAGGATGTAAATAGCTTTAATATTTGGATATGAGTCATTGCAATTAAAAATCCATATCTAATGGATTTTTAAAAAATTGTACATAATTAAAAGAACTAAATATGAATTATTGTGATTAAAATACAATTTCTAATAAATTTTTAAAAAATTGTATGTAATTAAAAAAATTAAAAATGAGATATTGTAATTAAAATACAATTTCTGATGGATTTTTACAGACATGTAGTAATCTTTAATATTTAGATATGTATTATTGTAATTAAAATACAGTTTCTAATAAATTTTTAAAAGAATGCAAGAATTTATAAATTCTCCATACGAAATATTGTAATTTAGATAATATTCTTTGAAGATTTTTTAAAATATAATAAATAAATAAAAAAAATTTAAGGGATAAATGAATGAAAATTGAAAAAAAACTTTTAAATAATTCTTTATATTTTATATAAAAAATGCAATAATTATCTTTACTCTAATCTACTCTTATAGAAAATTTAATAGAAAATGATGAATCTATTTCTGACGGACAAATATTAAAATATTTAAATGAATAATCTTAGCTAAATTTTACATAAGAAGATTTTAACATTATATTAGAATATTAAAAAAATAAAACTACTAATGTGCATCATTTAATATAAAAATGTATTTATTTAGATATAAATTTAGATTCTTATAAAAAATACATAAATAATATTAATAATACCAATACAATAATTAGCATATTAAAATAATATCAAGAATAGGATATTAGATGGGAATTTTATAAAAATTTATTTAATTTTGATTATTATCCATACGGACATCAACATAATATTCCTATATTAAAAATACATGAAGAAAATGATCCTATGAAATTTCAAGATATAATTTCAAATAAAAATATAAGATTCCTTATAATAAAAAATAATTAATAATTAAATAATAATTTAAAACTTAATAATAATATATTTTATTTAGATATAAGTAGTGATCTAAAATATTATTACGGTGACTAAATGGATACCAAATCAGGTTTTGATTATTATTATATATAAAATCTTATTTCAGATGGATTTTTATAAGATTGTGGTAATCTTTAATATTTAAATATGGATTATTGCAATTAAAATACAATTTCAGATGGATTCCTTTAGGGATGTAAAAATCTTTAGTATTTAAGTATGAGATATTGCAATTAAAATACAATTTCAGATGGATTCTTATAAGAATGTAAAAATCTTTAAAAATTAAATATGTATAAATGTAATTAAAATACAATTTCAGATGGATTTCTTTAGGAATGTGAAAATCTTTAATATTTATATATGGATGGATGTAATTAAAACTCTATTTCAAATGGATTTATTTAAGGATGTAAAAATCTTTAATATTTAAATATGGATTATTGCAATTAAAATACAATTTCAGATGGATTCCTTTAGAGATGTAAAAATCTTTAATATTTATATATGGATGGATGTAATTAAAACTCTATTTCAAATAGATTCCTTTAAGAATGTAAAAATCTTTTGCATTTAAATATGCACTATTGCAATTAAAACTCCATTTCAAACGGATTTTTAGATTCTTGTAAGAATCTCTAATGTTTAAAAATGAGTTATTGTAGATAAAACTCTATATAATGTGGATTTTTAGATTCTTGTACATAATTATAAAGATTAGATATGTCTTATTGTAACTAAAATTCTATATAATATGGATTTTTAGATAAATGTATATAATTATAAGAATTGGATATATCTCAATGCGGATGTATCTTTATTCCTGATAAAATTTTAGATAATTGTACAAGACTATATGTCTGATATTAAATGTGCGAATTATGAATATCATTATATTTTGCCATCTTTTATAAATAATTCTTTTTCTATATTTTTATATTATCCCTTTAAATGACTTATAATAAAACAATTATCATATTATTATTTTAAAAATTAATATATTATGGGATTTTATAAATTTTCTTAATCAAAATGAGCAAATATTTCATCTATAAATATTGTATTAAATTCATAATTAAAATAATATTTTCTTAATGAATTAACTATAGATAATTGTAAAATAATTTACTCCATAGTACCTAATTATTCTATAGATATGATTTGTTGTTTGTATTTTATAATAATTTCACAATTAAATTCAAATTTTTCATCATCAAATTTAATTTGAAGTTCAAATTTTTTATCTTTTAAATAATGATTAATTATTGAATTAATTGTTTAATTAAATTATTGTGATATATTTTATATAGCTTGGTTAATATATAATTTTATTTATTCTTTAATAAACATATGAAATTTTAATTCAGAATTATATTAATTTTCGATGGTTTATAATTATATTTTATCTTGCAATTATTATTACATATTTGCTAATTAATTTTTAATTTAAGAATTTTCTATTTTTTTTTATTATATTTAATCTGTATATTTTTAAAAAATTGTATTGTATATATCCTAACTTTGTTAAATTTCATTAGATAATTTTTCTTATTTTTTTTTCAACACTTATAATGCATAATTTTATATTATTTCATTATGTTTTTTATTTTCCATATGAATTAAATATTGATCATTTTTCTTTTTTATTTTATTATTAAGAATAGATTATATCATGTAATATTTATAATTTTTATATTATATTCTTTTATTATTTTATTCTTCTATATCAAATTTCATTTATTCACATTATTTTTATAATTTTTATTATTATTAATATAATAAATTATTATAAAATATTTTTTTTTAGTATTTATGGCTTAAAGTTATATCTTATATTTTTTTTTATAAATTATATTTAATGTATTATTTATATTAATATTATAATTATTCTTTTTCTTTTAATTCTTTATCTATTTAATAATATATTTATTCTAATTTTTTTTTATTATTTTATAATTTATTTTAATATTTCAGGGCGAATTTTTTTTTGTTATAATTACAACATTTACATTAATTGTTATATTAAATATTATTTTCTATCATAAGCAAATATTCTTTATTAAATTATTCATCAGAGATATTTTTATATTTATTATATTTTATCAAATATTTATCAATATCACATGATTCGATTTAAATATTTTAACTTTTAATTTATATATCGATATTATACATTTTTTTCACAAGTATTTATAATTCATTTATTCTACTGTCATGATTTATTTATTGGTTATATACAAAATTATTTTCTAAATTTATATGTTCATATTATTATATTTAATTTTTTAATTATTATAAATAATATTTATAATTATTAATACAATGATTTTCTATAGGATTATATTTATTATATTTTTTTACTTTCATAATTAAATCATAAATTGGTAAATTTTTATCCCATTACTCATTAATTTATTATTCGTCTTCATGACATGTTTATATATCTTTAACATTAATATAATCATGTATTATTTATTAATCAAAATTAATATTTAATTCATGATCTACAGCATTTATTTTATATTTAATAATATTATTGCTTCCTTTTTGATTTAATGCTTAAGTTTTTGACATTTAATATCCTTTTTTATTATATTTTTGTATTTTGTTCATTAAATTTTCCATTGTTCTATTTTCATATTTTAAAAAATTTTTATCAATTTCTATATATTATTCTATTTCTTATTCAATTTTATAATTATCATCTATAAAAATGTCACATAAAATATTTTTATTATTTTTAAATTATTATTTACTATTTTCATACTATTCTTTGGAAATTTTTATATTTAATGGTTTTATATCAAGATATTAGCCTATTTTCTAATTAATATTATCTTTTTTTTATTATAATTTTTTTGTTTCAGTATTATGACTATTTTTATATTTTTAAATTTCATCTTCCAGATTGTTAGATTCGTTTTTTTCTTATTCTTCTTATAATTATTTTATTTTTTCTTATAATTCTTCTAATGTAAAATTAATATTTAATGTTCTTAGTTATTATTTTTGTTGCTGATATTATTATTAAACATATTTTATTTTTTTTTAAATTTCTTAATTTATTTCCATTAAATTATATTATTTGACTATTTTTTTTCTTAAATAATCTTTAAAAAAATATTTTATATCATTTTTCTATTATTATACATAAATAAATTAAAATTAATCATAATCAATTTAATTGTCAAATAAAATATCAATTTCTTTTCGTAAACTACCCTTTTTTATTTTTTTACACTTATATTATATATCATTTATTTATATAATTTCATCCCTTTAGCTTATATTTTCATTTAAATTATTTTATTCTGTATTTAATTTATATAGTTCACTTTATAATTTATCATTTTTTTATGAATAATGTCTTCTAATTATATATATTTAATCTTTTATTTATATTTTCAATGTTATTTGAAAATATGTTTTGTCATAGCTTAAAAGATCTTGATTGTTTAATGACATTCTTTCTGCAAATAATGAATATAATATTAATTCTATAAAAGTGCTTTTCCCCGAAGAGTTTTTACCTTATATTTATGTAATATAATTTTTATATTTTGTAAAATCTATATAATTATATTAATCATAACATTTATAATTTTAAAATTATATCTTTAATAATTTTACATTTATTTTTTTTCTTGATATTTCAGTATTTTTTAATAATTCTGTATAATTTTAATAATGATTTTTAAACATTAATTATTAATCTTGATTACTATTATTCATGATAAATGAATATGCATCATTCACAATTTGTTAATTTTCTTCCTATGGTTAGGAATCATCATACTAAAAATATTCAATAAAATATATATTCAAATCATCATCTTTTGTATGTTACATTAATTATTATTTTATTAAATCTTAATATTTATTATTTTCTTATTTATCATAAATGTCAATATCCACTCTTATATCTGATTATATATATAATTATTATATTTCTTTATTATTTCTTTTATCAGATATTTTTATACAATTATTATATATGGTTGCTTAAAATTATCTATGTTCCCAAGGATTTATTAATTTATAATATTTATTACAATTATTATTAATATCCCATAATAAATATCCATGATTATCGTGATATTCATTTTAACTATGTGAAAGTATACTTGATGCATAAGAACATAATGTTTTATTAGATTTTGTATTTTATATAGTTTCATATTTATGCCAATCTCCTAATAAAGCCATATCAATATTATATTTTTTATATAATTATAAATATTTGGATTTTAATACTTATAATTCCACATGTTATAGGATAATTTTTTTTCTAAAGACTCTGTTAGATGTTTATTAAATAATTTAATCTAGACATAATTTATCTGATTCATAATTATTTCTGCTTAATATACTATCAAATGATATGGTAGATAAATGTATAAATAATATATCATCTATTATAAAATAACATGTATTTTTAAAAAAATAAACTTCCTATGAATGATTTATACATTTGTCATTTTCTATTAAAATATTATCATTTATTTCAAAATCATGATTTCCAGGAATTATGAATAATGGATATATTTTTTAAATTTTTTCTTTCATATAATTAAAAAAATCTAAAGAAGAGCTTCCTTATATAGCTATACTATCAAATACATCTCCTGTAATAATTACAATTATATTCATATCTTATTTCTTATATTTTTTTAATTATTCTATTAATTATAATATTACATATTAATATTTATTTATATTTTTATTATCTATATTAAATTAATCCAAAGAAAGATCTAAATTTAAAGTTTATTTTTTTATGTGAATGTCTGAAATATGAACTACATAATCTATTTTATAATTTTAAAATTAATCATTATTGGCTAGAAAATTTCTTTCTTATATTATACATATTTAATGATCAGATATTTATTATTATATTATTTGCTTAGGAACTATATTTTTTTCTTATTCTGCTTACTCTTTATGATATCTTTAAATATGTTTATATAATGCTCTTTTATCTTTTTATAATTTTGTACAATAATTACATATCATGTATGTTTTTTTTACATGATTATATAAATCTTTATAATTTTTATATTCATCTTTATTTATATTTTCTTTCAGGATCTGACATTCCATCATATGATTATGTAAAACTGGTAATACTTTGTAAATTTTATCTCTACAGATACATTTATCTAATTTTAAAAAGACATTTAATTCTTACATATATAAAAATAAAATTTTTTAGATAAAAGAAAAATTGAAATTTTATTTATCATATATTATATTAGATGTATATATAACGATGGAATTAAAAGAATTTAAATATATTCACGGACTTAAAGTTCAAAATAAAAAATAATAAGATTTTATAGATTTTATAGAGAAATTATGTCCATAAAATCTTATTATAAAATCTCATCATATTATTGGACCATATCATTCTATATTTTTATAAATATTTAAGGTAAAACCGTATGAAGAAAGATAATTATGGTAAGAATATTATCCTATTTTTTTGAAATCTAATGTGTGTGAAGTATGTAAAGAATATATAAATTCTCGATAAAATTTTGATTATTAAAATGAATTTTGTGTTTCAAAAGCGCATTTAACTTGTTATGATTGTAGCTATGATTTTGAATGTTCTTAAAAAAATCATGTAGGAATTACTTTCGGTATATCTTCATAGGCTGTTACAGAAGATTTATTGAATATTATAAATGGCGAATATGAAAAAAAATTATATGTAACAATTCATCATTAATTTAAAAAATTAAGACATACAGACATTAAAAATATCATATAAAGTTATATAACGGGAAGAAAAAATTTTTGGAAAAATAGAAAATGATTTATATATTTCATATTTTTTCATAAATATCTTTTTAAACATAAAAAATTGAAAAAAAATTAATATTTCTTTTATATTTTATATAAAAAAATGTAATAATTATCTTTACTCTAATCTACTCTTATAGAAAATTTAATAGAAACAGATAAATCTATTTCTGATGAATAAATATTAGAATGTTTAAATAAATAATCTTAATTAAATTTTATATAAGAAGATATTTAAATTCTAATCCAATATCAAGAAAATAAAACCACTAATGTGCATCATTTAATATAAAAATGTATTTATATTGATTTAAATTTAGATTCCTATAGAAAATATATAAATAACATCAAGAATATTAATATAATAATTTCTATATTAAAATAATATTAAAAGTAAAATATTAGATGGGAATTTTATAAAGATTTATTTAATTTTGATTATTATCCTTATGGATACTATATTAATATTCCTATATTAAAAATAAATTCAGATGAAGATCCTTTAAAATATCAAGACATAATTTTAGATAAAAATATTAAATTTCTTATAATAAAAAATAATGAACATTTAAATAATAATTTGAAACTCAATGATAATATATTTTATTTAAATATATATAATTGTAAAAATATATAAAACGAATTCTTGTAAAGATGTAAGAATTTATAAATTCTTGATATGAGTTTTTGTAATTAAAATACTATTTCTGACGGATTTCTAAATTCTTGTAAGAATTTATAAATTCTTGATATGACATGTTGTTGTTAAGATACAATATCTGATAACTTTTTAAAATATAATACATAATTATAAAAATTAGATATGTCCTATTGTAATTAAAAAACAATTTCTAATAACTTTTTAAAATATAATGTATAGTTGTAAAAGTTAGAAATGAACGTATGTGATTAAGATACAATTTCTAATGGATTTTTAGATAATTGTAAAAATCTTTAATATCTAGATATGTAATATTGTGATTAAACTACCATTTTAAATGGATTTTTAGATTCTTGTAAAAATCTTTAATATTTAAGTATTATATGGTGTAATTAAAATACAATTTCAAACGGATTTTTAGATTCTTGTAAGAATTTATAAATTCTCAATATGAGTTATTGTAATTAAAAAACAATTTCAAATGGATTTTTAGATAAATGTGCATAATTATAAGAATTATATATGATATATTGTAATTAAAATACAATCTCTGATAATTTTTTAAAAGAATGTCAAAATCTTCGATATTTAAATATGTATGAATGCAATTAAAATACTATTTCAAATAATTTTTTAAAATATAATACATAATTATAAAAATTAATCATGTATTAATGTTATTAAATTACGATTTCAGATGGAT